>Ga0315900_10000021_pt1 | contig 276958 bp, 222 predicted proteins | sample LakEriMetagenome_FD_203521 | JGI IMG/M metagenome (GOLD analysis project Ga0315900, IMG submission 203521) | Freshwater fungal communities from buoy surface, Lake Erie, Ohio, United States - Buoy 12 MA114 | ecosystem: Environmental > Aquatic > Freshwater > Lake > Lake biofilm | place: USA...
GCCTGCGGCTACTCCGGGAAGATCACCTGGGACACCTCGAAGCCCGACGGCCAGCCGCGCCGCGCCCTCGACATCTCGCGGGCCCGCGAGCTCCTCGGCTGGGAGCCGAAGCAGCCCTTCGACACCGCCCTCGCCACGACGGTCCGCTGGTGGCGCGAGCAGGCCCACGCGCAGGCTTGAGTCGACGCGCCCAAGCCGGCTTCAGGCGACCCGTACCCCGCTCTCCGGACGGCTGCGCAGGTGAAAACTACCCGCATTCGGAGCCAAGGGAGGCATGCTCGAATCCGGTCGTGTTGAGAGTTTCAGTCTCGTGGGTTTTGATCATGAGCCAATAGTCCTCAACGACTCCCTTCTTCTGCGCGTGCCCACCGACCGTCTCCGCCGAAACTGCTGAGCGCCCACGAATCCCTGACTAAGCACCTCCAAATACGGGAGGCTTCGGGTGACCCGTACCCCGGGAGCCGGCGTATGCTGACAAGCGCAGCCAGGATGGCGAAGCGCCGTCAGCATCCGAGCGAGCGAAAGGCATGGATGCCTGAAGCGAGCGTCCGGCGACGGGGTGCGGGTCACCCGAAGCCGGCTTGGGCGAGTTGAGCTCAGTCCAGCGGCTCGAGCGCACCGTGGCCGAGGATGAATTTTCGCGTGCCGGCGGGGCCGTCGAAGATCACCGTGCCAACCGACCGCGGGCCGGTGCCGCTGATCCCGGAGAGCAGGCCCTCGCCGTATTCGGCGTGGCGGACTCGTTGGCCGGCCGCGTAGTCGTGTTTCGGCTTCGACATGCCGGCGAGCTTCGCGGCCAGGTCGGCGGCGGTTGCAAATGCCGCGGTCTGGCGGCGGGGCTGGCGTCGCGGCGAGGTGGCCGGGGCGTCGTCGAGCTCGAGCGTGAGGCCGTCGGGCCGCGCGATGCCGGCGCCCGCGGCGGGGGCGTCGTGAGCGGCCTCATCGACAGGCGTGTCGCCGAAGCCGTCGTGCGCTCGCGAATCTTCGAAAAACGACTCGACCGACAGGCTGCCCGAGGCGGGCGCTTCCGGACCGGCGAGCACCGTCTCGCTGCCGGTCATCTCGGTGAGGAAGACGCTCGGTGCCGAGATGCGTCGCGTGCCACGGTAGTCGCGCATCCGTGCGCAGCTGGCGTGCACCTCCTGCATGCCGCGGGTGATCCCCACGAAGACGAGCCGCCGTTCCTCCTCGAGCTGGTCGGGGCTGTCGAGGCTGCGCTCGTGCGGGAGGATGCCGTCTTCCATCGCCACGAGATAGACGACCGGAAACTCGAGGCCCTTGGCAGCGTGAAACGTCATCAGCGCGACGCGTTCAACGGTCGGATCCCAGACGTCGGTGTCGGCCACGAGCGCCGTCGTTTCGAGGAAGGCGCCGAGCGGGTCGTCGTCGCCGTCGGCGGCGCCCCCCTCGGACCGGCCCACGGCGATGTCGTCGTCGAGCTGCTGCGCGGCGGTGATCAATTCCTCGACGTTCGCCAGCCGGTCGTTGCCCTCCTCGTCCACGCCGTCATCCGCGAGCCACTGCCGGTAGCCCGCCCGGTCGAGGACGGCCTCGAGCAGGCTCGCGACCCGCAGGTCCGGGGCGGCGGCGAGCGTGGAGAGCTCGCCGTGGAGCCGGGCGAATTGCTGGAGGGCGTTCGTTGCCCGCTTCGAGAGGCCGGGGATGTCGGCGGCCCGTGCGGCTGCTTCGAGGCGATTCAGGCGGTGATCCTCGGCCCAGGCGGCGAGCAGTTCGAGCGATTGTCGGCCGATGCCCCGCGGGGGCACGTTCACGACCCGCAGCAGGGCCTCGTCGTCGCGAGGGTTCTTGAGGAGCCGCAGCCAGGCCACGACGTCGCGAATCTCGCGCCGCTTGAAGAACTCGAGGCCACGGACGAGCTGGTAGGGAACACCGCGGCTGCGAAGCGCCACTTCGAGCGACCGCGAGAGGGCGTTCGTGCGGAACAGGATCGCGAAGTCGCGCGGTGAGCGCTTGCCGCTCGAGACGGCGTGGGCGATCTCGTCGCCGATCCGATCGGCCTCGTCGTGGCTCGTCGTGTCGAGCACGATCCGCACCGGAGCGCCCGGGGCGGCGTCGGTGACGAGCCGCTTCGGCTTGCGGCGGGAGTTGTTGGCGATGAGGCGGTCGGCCGTGCCGAGGATGTTGGCGGTGCTGCGGTAGTTGTGTTCGAGCTTGACGACGGCGGCCGAGGGATAGTCGCGCTCGAATTCCAGGATGTTGCGGATGCTCGCGCCGCGCCAGCCGTAGATCGCCTGATCGGGATCGCCCGTCACGGCGAGGTTCGGATGGTCGATCGAGAGGCCGCGGACGATGCAATACTGCGCGGCGTTGGTGTCTTGGTATTCATCGACGAGGATCCAACGGTGCCGCGCATCGAGGATCGCCCGCAGGTCGGGGTTGTCGGTGAGCAGCCGGGCCACGTGCACGAGCAGGTCGTCGAAGTCCACCGAGTTGGCGTCGAGCAGCATCTGCTGGTAGACGGGCCAGAGCCGTCGGGCCACGTCGTCGGCCGGGCGGCCCCAGCGAGGCTCGAAGGTTTCTGGAGTGAGCAGGTCGTTCTTCGCCCGGCTGATGATGCCCGCGAGGCGGTCGATCGGCGTGTGCGAGAGCGAGAGGCCGAGCTTCTTCGCGGCCCGCTTGAGCACCGCGCCGGCGTCGTCCGGATCGAGGATCGAGTAGTCGCTGGTGAGGCCCACGAAGCCGGCGTGTCGCCTCAAGAGTCTGGCGGCGAAGCGGTGGAAGGTGCCCATCTCCACCGGCTGGGGGCCCACAAGTTCCGCAACGCGGCGGCGCATCTCGTCGGCGGCCTTGTTGGTGAACGACAGGGCGACGATCTGGGAGGGGGGCACGCCTTCTGAGATCAGGTGGGCGATGCGGTGGGTGACGACGCGGGTCTTGCCGCTGCCTGGGCCGGCCAGCACCAGGAGCGGGCCTTCCATGTGCGTGGCGGCCTGCCGCTGCGATTCATTGAGAGAGTCGATGGAAAGGCGTGGCACGGGGGAGTGCTAGCAAGCAAGCAGAGGCGAGGTAGTCGAATATCCGTCGCTTGGAGTATATTCCCGCGCGGTCAGGATCGGGCACGGTTGCCCGCCGGCCGCATACGCCCCACAAACATGGATCAGGAACGAACGGGAGGGACCCCCCAATGCCTCGAATCCCCTATAAAAACCTCGCCCAGTCGGACGAACTCGCGGAAAAGCTCGAGATGAGCACCGCCGAGATCGGCCTCTCGGTGCGCACGACCAACTGCCTCGAGGAACGGGGCATCTTCACGGTGCACGACCTGCTCAACTGCACGCGTGCCGACCTGCTCTCGATCTCCAACTTCGGCGAGAAGACGCTCGAGGAGGTCTACCGGTCGCTCGAGAAGATCGGCTTTTTCCGGACCGCAGCCTCCGCCGATGCCAAACGGCAGGAAACAACGGTCGCCTGACGGCCTGCCGCCGGCCCGCGCGGGTATACTCCGGGCTGACCGAGGAGGCCGATCGTGAAACTGCCGCGGTTTTTCGGCAAGAAGCGCGGCCACCGGCGCACCGGCTTGGCGGTCTGGGGCTCGGTGGGTGAAGGGCTGTTTTACGCTGCGCTCGTCGCGGCCGGGCTCATCTTTGGCGGCCTGCTGCTTTCCGGCGCCATGGGCGAGGCCCCGGCGAACGGAGCGGGAGCTGCGATTGGCCGTGGGCAGGCCTGGTGGCTCTGGCTCCTGACGCTTCTCATTCCTGGGGCACTGCTCGCCTTCGGCGGCTCGGGGCTCGTGCGCGTGATCCGTGCGTGGGGCAAGTCGGACGAACGCCGGGCGGCCGCCGTCGAGATTCCGTCGCTCCTCGACACGATGGGGCATGCAGCCGACGAGGCCCCTGGTCATCCCGGCGTGCCCACCTGCGACGACCTGGTCAATTCTCCCGGCACGATCCTCCGCTATCGGCTGCCGATCGAGAGCCCGGAGAACTGGACGTTGCTGGGCTTCGGCCTCTTCGCGCTGCTCTGGAATGCCATCGTGCTCGTGCTGGCGGTGGGCGCCGGGCTCGACCTCATGAGCGGCCGCACCGACTGGCTCCTGCTCGCGCTCATCGTGCCGTTCGTGGCCGTTGGCATCGGCGGCCTCGTGCTCTTTGGCCGGGCCTTCCGTCAGGCGACCGCCGTCGGCCCGACGCAGATCGAGATCTCCGATCATCCGCTCCTGCCGGGCGGCGGCTATGACGTGCTCCTCGGCCAGGGGGGCATCGGCAACTTTCGTTCGCTGGAGCTTCACCTGGAACTCGAGGAGCTGGCCACGTTTCGGCAGGGCACCGACATCCGCACGGAGCGATCGGTCGTCTGGCGTGAGCTCGTGAAGGAATGGAGAAACGTGGAGCTCGCCCCCGGGGCGCGGTTCGAAACGCACGTCACGGTCGTGATCCCGCCCGATGCCATGCATTCGTTCGCCTCCGACCACAATGCCGTCAAGTGGCGGCTCGTCGTGCGCGGCCAGCCGGAACGGCGGCCCGCGTTTCTGCGAGTCTTTCCGCTCGTGGTCTTCCCGGCGCCCGCTGCCGCGGTGCCGCGGGCCAAGCGGGCTGCCGCCTGGCAGGAGGTGTCGTGAAAGCCTCCGCCACCAATGGCCCGCCGGTGCCACCTTCGCCCAAGGTGACCGCGCAATTCGATCGTGTGGGCCGTGATTACGAGCCGCTCCAGCATCTTTCGATTCGGTATCGGGTCGATGGCATCGACGATGCCGTGATCACGGCCATCGAGCGATCGGTGCTCTGGTATACCGAGGGCAAGGGGGAGGAGGATATCGGCGTCCATCTGTTCGAGCGGATCGACGATCCCCAATCGCTCGCCGTCGCGCTGCCGGAAGCCTCATTTGCAGTACGTCTGCCGACGAGCCCGCTCTCCTACGAAGGGGTGATCGTGAAGGTGCGCTGGTGCGTGCGGGTGAGGCTCTTCTTCGTCGGCGGCCGCGATTTCGTCTCGGAGCACGTCTTCGACGTGGGCCATATTCCGCCCGCCCGTCGGCCGCTCGAGCCCCTCGGCACGCTGGGGCGGGGGTGAGCGGTGGATGCCGTGCAGGACAGAGTCTCTGGCGATTCGATCGGTAATCCATTCGCCACGCGGCACACGCGGCCGGGCCGCCTCGAGCCGCTCGATAGCGATGGGTGCCCGCGCGACGTGGCGGCGGTGCTCAACCGACTCGCCGCGCTGGGGGGCCGCGCCGCGATCCGCGGACCCCACGGCAGCGGCAAGACGACGCTGCTCGAACACCTGGCCCACGGGCTCGAAGCCCGCGGCACCGTGGTCGAGCGTGTTCGGCTGCGGGCCTGGCGGGATGGCGCCACGGCTGCGGCGACCGATTGTGCCGCGGCGTTCCGCACGATCCTGCGATGCCCCACCGGCGCGACCGTCTGCATCGACGGCTGGGAACAGATGGGCCCCGCCGCAACGGCCGCCGGCGCGCTTGCGTGGCTGCGGGGCTGCGGCCTCATCGTGACGACGCACCGCGCCACCCGCCTGCCGCTGCTCGTCGCCTGCGACACCTCCCCCGCGCTGCTTGCAGGGCTCGTCCACCGTCTTCCCGGCCATGCGTCGTGGGGCGGTTCGGTGATCCGGGATGCCGATCTGGAAGCGGCCTTTCTTTCGACTCGCGGCGACATCCGCGAGTCGCTCTACGAGCTCTACGATCGGTTCGAGGAAAGGCGGCGGCCTCCGGCCGGGTGAGTTGCGCGGGCCGGTTGTGCGGGTGGTGCACGGCGTGCCGATCGTGACGCGCCGGTGCGGAAAATTTATGAACCGCGCGGGATTTTTTTCGCGCATCCCCTCCGAAGCACGACCTACGCTTGGAAGCAGTTGGAAAAGACCGGGCATTCCCGGCTTTCTCGACCACCCCGAGTTGAGGAGAGTGAGATGAAGACGCGACGTTGGATGTTCGTTTTGCTGTTGGCCGGCAGCGGCGCATCCACCTGGCCGCAGGTCACCGAGGCGCAGTGCTGCCTCGACGCCTTTTTCGCCGGCTGTGCCACGTGCTTCCGCAAGCCGCCGGCCTATGCCGTCGCGCCCGTCATGGCGCCCGTGCCGGCGCCGATCCCCGCGCCGCCGCCGCCCGTTGTCGTGCCTGTCCAGCAGGTGAGCTACGTGCCCGAGACGACCTACCGCACGCAGTATCAAAACGTGCCGGTGACCTCGTACAAGCCATCGACCGAGATCGATCCCTGCACCGGATGCCCGCGCGAGTGCATGCAGCAGGTCACCAACTACGTGCAGCAGGCGGTGAACGTGCCTGTCACGCAGTATCGCGCCGTCTATTCGACCAAGTATGTGCAAATGCAGCAGCCGGCGCCGGCGTACGGTGCACCTGCTGCGGCGCCCCTCTATCCGGGCGCCGTCGCAGCCCCGGCCATGCCGGCGGCCGGCGTCGGCACGAGCCCGTTTGCAGCCCCGGTGCAGACGACTCCGCAGGCATGGGGTGCCGCCGGTGCCGACATCCCGCAGCAGGTGATCCCGGGGCAATCGAGCATCGCGGCGCCGACGCTGCCGCAGGGCTTCGTGCCACCGCCCGCTCCGCAGACGATGACCGTGCCTGCCCCGGGCGCGGTGCAGCAACCCGCCTTCGGTCAGCCCACGTTCCAGCAGCAGATCGTGCCCCAAAGCGGTGCCACGTATGCGGCCCCCGCCCCGAACGGCCAACTCCAGCCCACGCAGCCCCCTGCCCTCACGCCGACGCCGGCCCTGAAGCCGATCCCGGAGATGCCGCGGCCGCCGGCGCCCCAGGCTGGCGTGCAGTCGGGCACGGCCCCGCAGACCTTCGCTCCCCCGTCGTTCAAGCCACTGTCGCCGCCGGCCGTGTCGGGCTCCGTGCCTGCCACGTCGAGCCCCGCGCCCGCGGTCTCCCCCTTCACCGCCCCGAGCAGCGGCACCGCTCCGGCGAGTGGCACGAATGGCGCGGTCGGTCCGACGACGATGCCCGTGGTGCCGGGCAGTGGCCCGGGCGCCTCGACGGGCGCCTTCCCGCGGCTGCTCGAGCCGACGAGCCACACCACGTCGTGGCGGCCGGTGACCGCGGCACCGATGGGCACACCCACAGCCGCACTGCCGGGCCGGCTCCAGTAAAGGGCGTCATCGGCCAGGGATGGTTTCGTGACCAACGCCGACATCGCCGCCGTCTTCGAGCACATCGCCGACCTGCTCGAGTATCAGGGGGAAAACGTCTTCCGTGTGCGGGCCTACCGCAATGCCGCCCGCACGATCGGCGGCATGGTGGAATCGCTCGCGGCGGTGCGCACAAGCCCGCAGCGGTCGCTCACTGACATCGAGGGGATCGGCAGCGACCTGGCCGCGAAGATCGGTGAGTTGCTCGATACCGGGCGGCTCGCCTTCCTCGACGACCTGCAGAAGAAGGTGCCACCGGTCGCCTTCGAGCTGATGCGGGTGCCGGGGCTCGGCCCGAAGAAGGCCAAGGCGCTCACCGAACAGCTCCGGCTCACGTCGCTCGACCAGCTCGAGGCGGCCTGCAAGGACGGCCGCGTCGCGGAACTGAAGGGCTTCGGCGACAAGACCCAGGCGGCGATCCTCGAAAACATCGCCTTCGCGAAGAGCCCCGAGCATGCGAGGCTGCTCTGGCAGGATGCCGACGGCATCGTGCAGGCGGTGCTCACCTGGATGCGGGAGTGCGCGGCCGTGAAACGGATCGAGGGCGCCGGCAGTTGGCGGCGGGGCCGCGAGACGATCGGAGACATCGACGTCGTGGTCGAGAGCGACGACGCACGAAAGGTGATGGACCACCTGCACGCCTGGCCCGAGACGTCGGAGGTGCTCCTCGCGGGCGGCACGAAGACGAGCGTCCGCGGGCCGCGGGGCGTGCAGATCGACCTGCGGGTGGTGGATCGCGAGTCGTATGGGGCGGCGCTTCAGTATTTCACCGGGTCGAAGGACCACAACGTGCGGCTGCGGTCGCGGGCCCGCGACCGGGGGCTCACGATCAACGAGTATGGCGTCTACAAGCTCGTCGGTGGTGAGGCGAAGGGGAAGAGCCTCGCGGGGCGAACCGAGGAAGAGGTCTACGAGACGGTGGGGCTGCCCTGGATTCCGCCCGAGCTCCGCGAGGGGGGTGACGAGATCGCGCTCGCCGAGCAGGGCGACCTGCCCACGCTCGTCACGCTCGACGACATCCGTGGCGACCTCCACATGCACACGACCGCGACCGACGGCGAAGACACGCTCGCCGAGATGGTGCGGGCGGCGATCGCCCGGGGGCTCGAATACATCGCCATCACCGATCACGGCCAGCGGGTGACGATGGCCCACGGCCTCGACAAGAAGCGGCTTCTCAAGCAATGGGCGGAGATCGACCGCCTCAACGAGTCGCTCGCCGAGGACGGCAAGCCGCCGCTGGTGGTGCTCAAGGGCATCGAGGTCGACATGCTCGAGAAGGGCGGCCTCGACCTGCCCAACGACGTCCTCGAGCAGGCCGACTGGGTCGTGGCGAGCCTGCACTACGGCCAGAACCAGCCCCGCGCCCGGATCACGGCCCGGATCATCGAGGCGATCGAAAACCCGCACGTCTCGGCGATCGGCCATCCCACCGGCCGCCTCATCAACCGCCGTCCGGCCTACGACGTCGACATCGAGGCCGTCATCGCCGCGGCAGCGCGCACCGGCACGTTTCTCGAGATCAACGCGAATCCCTGGCGGCTCGACCTCGACGATCGCCACGCGGCGGCCGCGAAGAAGGCCGGTGTGAAAATCGTGATCTCGACCGACGCCCACTCCACCCGCGGCCTCGACGTGATGCGCTGCGGCATCCTGCAGGCCCGCCGCGCCGGCCTCGAGGCGAAGGACGTCGTGAACACGCGCACGCTCGCGCAGCTGAAGAAACTGCTCAGGCGGTAGGACGGGCTTCAGCCTGCCATGGCTTCACTCGCCCAACCCGGCTTCGGGTGACCCGCACCCCGCTCTCCGGACGCTCGCTACGGGCATCCCTGCCCTCCGCTCGCTCGATGCTGACTTCGCTCTCGGCATCCTGCCTTCGCTTGTCAGCAACGCCGGCGAGCGGGGTACGGGTCACCCGAAGCCTCCTCTTTCGTAGGACAGGCGTCTCTGCCTGTCTGGAGCAGGCACGGAGGCCTGTCCTACGGGGTCTTCACGCAGCGGAAGCCGATGTGGTTGGTGGCGCTCGAGATCTCTCCCTTGCCACGGGTGCCCACGATGTAGCGGGCGCAGTATTGGTCGGTGCAGAGGTAACTGCCGCCGCGCTGCACCCGCTTGGGCTGCCCCGGCTCCTGCGGATCGAAGCTCGAGTCGGGGCCGCGGGGATTGTCGGCGACGGGGCCGGCGGCTGCATCGGTCGCGTAGGTGTCGGGTCGATACCAATCGGCGCACCATTCCCAGACGTTGCCCGACATGTCGTGGAGGCCGTAGGCATTGGCCGGATAGCGCGCGACCGGCGCGATTCCCTTGAAGCCGTCGTCGGCCGTGTTCTCACGTGGGAACGTGCCCTGCCACGTGTTGGCCATCCAGCGGCCGCCTGGACGAAATTCGTCGCCCCAGGGGTATGGTGCGCCCGAGAGGCCTCCGCGGGCGGCAAACTCCCATTCGGCTTCCGTGGGGAGCCGCTTGCCGGCCCAGTGGGCATAGGCCTCCGCGTCTTCATGGGCGACGTGCACGACCGGTGAATCATCGTAGCCATCGATCGAACTGTCGGGGCCGAGCGGATGCCGCCAGTCGGCCCCGGCGACATATGCCCACCAGCGCAGGTGATTGTCGAGTGGCACCGGACCCGTGGGGGGCGTGAAGACGACGGAGCCCGCGACGAGATTCTCGGGAGGCGCGTCGGGAAAGTCCTCGGCCTTGGGCGTGCGCTCCGCCACGGTGACATATCCCGTGGCCTTCACGAAGGCGGTGAACTGGGCGTTGGTCACCTCCGTTCGATCCATCCAGAAACCGCCGACCCGCACGCGATGGATCGGCCGCGCATCGGCCATCGGATCGGGGCCGCCGAAAGGGATCCCGCGCGGATCGGCGCAGCCCATCGAAAACTCGCCGCCGGGAATCCAGGCCATGCCCTCCCGCTGATCCGCCGGCGGCGTTGCGGCGTTTACCACGGTGGGGGCAAACGCCGTTGCGGCTGCCGGGGCGGGCCGAGGCGCGGGCGTCACCGGGCCGATGGCCAGCCGGCAGATGCCCCACAAGGCCAAGGCCGCAGCTAGCCCGATCAAAAAAGGTGTCAGGACTCTTTTCCGATCCATCTTTTTGTCGCAGCGGGGCCTTCGCGATCGGAAAAGAGTCCTGACACCTTTTCAGGCCCGGTCGCCTCAGGAGGCGCGACGGAGCGTTTGCTCGAACCGTCGCAACAGGGCACGGCGCCGTGACGGGCTCCACCATTTGGCGAACTTTCGGCGGGCTACGTCGGCGAGGGCTTCTTCGGTGTTGCAGAGCCGCTCGATGGTGTCGCGATGCGTGGCGGCGGAGGCGTCGTGGGCCCAGCGGCGAAAACGATCGGCGGCCGCGGCGTGATCGGTGAAGGTGCCGAGTGTCTCCTGCAGCCGTTCCAGGGAATCGGCGCAGCGGGCCTGCACCCGCGCGGGAAACACGTCGGCGAAGATCTCCATCGCGTAGCGGAGCTTCTTCCCCTCGATGCGCAGTTGGTGGATCTCCTCGGCATTGCGCAGGCGTCGGTCAGCCGCGGTGAAGAAGCGTTTGACCATCGGGCGAAAGCGGCGGCGGGCGTAGTCGCCAAACGTGGCGTGCCGCCGACGCGCGGGAACGTCCTCGAGCAGCCGAGCCACGCGGCCCGGCCAGTCGGCCTCGATGAGCTTCTCGTATCGATCGCGGATCGGCTGTCTCGAAACGTCGCGCTGCTTGGAAAGCATGGCCACGAGGCGGGCGCGGGCCTTGCCAACGTGGGGCTTGGGGGCGGCGGCCGATGCCAGGCGATCGGTGAGCACGTCGAGGTCGCGGGCCTCACCGGCGGCGCGACGGACGCGGCGCAGCTGCTTCTCGAACCACTCCGCCCGCCTGCCGGGGATCAGATCGCGAAAGGCATCGATCGCGGCGATCGCCCGGCGCGTGGCCACCCGTAACTGGTGCACCGACTCGGGGTCGCGGTCGGCCTCGCGGGAGGCCGGTGGCAGGAGTGACCAGACCGCATCGAGCCGTCGGCGGAGCGTGCGCGCGGCGACATTGCCGGCCGACATGGTCTCGCCGGCGATCACGTGCCACCTGCTCGACGATCCGCTGGAGCGTGCCATGGGAGTTACGGTGGCAACCACCCGCGCCGGGCGGCCGGAATGCCGGCGGTCTGCCTGTCGGTCAGGTTTCTTCGTCCGGCTCCTGGCCGCCCTCGAGCATCGCGACGTCGCCCGTCTCCGAGGAGAGCGTGAGCTCCTCGCCGGGCTGGGCGGCTTCGAGCAGCGGGAACTGCCGCGTGAGCACGGTCTCGCGGTCGAGGCGGAGCGCATCGAGCGCCTCCGGCCGCACGCGAACCTCCGAACTCTGGAACGTATTGAAGCCCGTGCCTGCCGGGATCAAGTGACCGAGGATCACGTTCTCCTTCAGGCCGACGAGGTTGTCCACCTTGCCGGCGAGCGCCGCTTCGGTGAGCACCTTCGTGGTCTCCTGGAAACTCGCGGCGGAGATGAAGCTCGAACTCTGCACGCTGGCCTTGGTGATGCCCAGGAGCTGCGTGCTGGCCGTCGCGGGCTTCGGCTTCGTGCCCTTGGCGGGCGTGCCGCCGAGCACCTCGATCTGCGCATTGGTCTGCGTGAGAACGTCCTTCGGCACGACGCTGCCCACGGCAAACTCGCTGTCGCCCTTGTCGGTGATCCTGACGCCATGGGCGATCTTGTCGTTCGCCTGCCGGAATTCGTGCTTGTCGAGCACGCTGCCCGGCAGCAGGGTGGTGTCGCCGACGGTCTCGATCTTCACCTTCCGCAGCATCTGCGAGACGATGATCTCGATGTGCTTGTCGTCGATGTCCACCCGCTGGCTGCGATACACGTTTTGGATTTCGCGGACGAGGTACCGCTGCACTTCCTCTTCGCCGGAAATCCGCAGGATGTCGTGAGGCACGAGCGGCCCGTCGACGAGCGCCTCGCCCGACTTCACGAAGTCGCCGGCATGCACGCGGAGGTGCTTGCCATGCGTGACGAGATGCTCGCGCTCGATTCCGCTCTCGTTCTTCACGATGATCGTCCGCTTGCCGCGGCGCTTCTCGCCGAGGAGTTCCACCTTGCCGTCGATCTCGGCCATGATCGCCGGATCCTTCGGCTTGCGGGCCTCGAAGATCTCCGTGACGCGGGGCAGACCGCCGGTGATGTCCTGTGTGCCCGACGCCTCGCGGGGCGTCTTGGCGAGCACATGGCCGGCGTTGACGGTCTCCCCCTCCTGCACCTCGATGTAGGCCTTCTCGGGCAGGTAGTAGAAGTCGAGGATCTTGCCGCTCGAGTCTTCGAGGACGACCTGCGGGTGGTAGACGCCCTTGTGCTCCATGATCATGCGGCGGATGTGGCCGCTCGGATCCTTCTCGACGCGGAGCGTCTCGTTCTCGACGACGTCTTCGTAGCGGACCTTGCCCGCCACTTCCGACAGAATCGGGATCGAGTGCGGATCCCACTGCACGAGCACGGTGCCGGCCTTCACTTCCTCGTTGTCGGCCACCTTGAGGATGGCGCCGGCGGGGATCTCGAACTTCTCCAGCTCGCGCCCCTTCGGATCGACGATCGCGATCTCGCCGTTGCGGGCGAGGACCACCTGCTCTCCCTGCTCGTTCTGCACGGTGCGGAGGCGGGTAAACTTCACGGTGCCGGCCCGCTTCGCGCGGCTTTCGCTCTCTTCGATGGCACGCTGTCCGACGCCGCCGATGTGGAAGGTCCGCATCGTGAGCTGGGTGCCCGGTTCGCCGATGCTTTGGGCGGCGATGATGCCCACGGCCATGCCCTCCTCGACGAGCGAGCCGGTCGAGAGATCCATGCCGTAGCAGAGGCGGCAGACGCCGAGCGGCGCCTCGCAGGTGAGCGTGCTGCGGACCTGGATCTTCTCCAGGCCGAGCTCCTCGATCTGGCGGGCCACCTTCGGCGTGATGAGCTCGTCTTCGTGCACCACCACCTCGTCGGTGATCGGATTGACGATGTTCGCCCGGCTCACGCGGCCGCGGATGCTGTCGGCGAGGCTGACCTCGACCTTCTCACCGCGGTAGATGACCGTCTTCGTGATGCCCTGCGTGGTGCCGCAATCATGCATCGTCACGACCACGTTCTGCGCCACGTCGGCCAGCTTGCGGGTGAGGTACCCCGAGTCGGCCGTCTTGAGGGCCGTGTCGGCCAGACCCTTGCGGGCACCGTGGGTCGAGCTGAAATACTCGAGCACGGTCAGGCCTTCACGGAAGTTCGCCTTGATCGGCGTCTCGATGATCTTGCCCGACGGCTTTGCCATCAGGCCGCGCATGCCGGCCAGCTGACGGATCTGCTCCACGCCGCCTCGTGCGCCGGAGTGGGCCATCAGGTAGATCGGGTTGACGTAGCCGGCGCGGCGGACATCACGGGCATCGGTGTCTTGCTCGAGCTCGGTCATCATGTCCTTGGTGATCTGCTCGCGGGCGTGGGTCCAGGTGTCGAGCACCTGGTTATAACGCTCTCCGTCGGTGATCACGCCGCGCTGGTAGAGCTTCATGATCTTCATGACGCCCTTCTCCGCCTCGCCGATGATCTTCGTCTTGTTGGCGGGGGTGATGAGATCGTCCGTGGCGAACGAGAGGCCGCTCTTCGTGCTCCACTTGAAGCCGGTGCGGTTCATGTCGTCGAGCAGGTCTATCGTCTTGCGACGGCCGAGCGCCTGGTAGCAGTCGGAGATCACGCGGGCCAGCTCGCTCGACCGCATCGGTATGTTGTAGAAGAGCATCCCCTCGGGCAGCACCGAGTTGAAGAGCACGCGGCCAGCGGTCGTCTCGATCAGGGCGCCGGGCTTGCCGAGCGTCTCGTTGTCGATCTTCAGCCGGCGGTTCGGCGGCAGCTTCACCTTGATCTTGGCGTGGGTGTCGACCTTGCCGAGCGAGTGGGCGAGCTCCACCTCCTCGACGTTCCGGAACACCATCCCCTCCCCCTTGCGGCCGGGCAGCAGCATCGTCAAGTAGTAGCAACCCATCACCACGTCCTGCGAGGGTGAGATGATCGGCGCGCCGTTGGCGGGGCTGAAGATGTTGTTCGTCGAGAGCATCAGCGTGTGGGCTTCGACCTGGGCCTCGATCGAGAGCGGCAGGTGCACGGCCATCTGGTCGCCGTCGAAGTCGGCGTTGAAGCCCTTGCAGACGAGCGGATGGAGCTTGATGGCGTTGCCTTCGACGAGGATCGGCTCGAAGGCCTGGATGCCCATGCGGTGGAGCGTGGGGGCACGATTGAGGAGCACGGGATGGTTGCGGATCACCTCTTCGAGGATGTCCCACACCTCGGCGTCCTTCCGCTCGAGCATCTTCTTGGCGCTCTTGATCGTGTCGGCGTGGCCGAGTTCCTTGAGCCGCCGGATGATGAACGGCTGGTAGAGTTCCAGCGCGATCTTCTTCGGCAGGCCGCACTGGTGGAGCCGGAGCGTCGGGCCGACGACGATCACGGAACGGGCCGAGTAGTCGACGCGCTTGCCGAGAAGGTTTTCACGGAAGCGGCCCTGCTTGCCCTTGATCATGTCGGTCAGGCTCTTGAGCGGGCGGTTGCTCGAGGCCAGCACCGGCCGCTTGCAGCGGTTGTTGTCGAAGAGGGCGTCGACCGATTGCTGCAGCATCCGCTTCTCGTTGCGGATGATCACTTCCGGCGCGTTCAGGTCGACGAGCTTCTTGAGCCGATTGTTGCGGTTGATGATCCGGCGGTAGAGGTCGTTCAAATCGCTCGTGGCGAAGTTGCCGCTGTCGAGCATCACGAGCGGGCGGAGATCGGGCGGGATCACGGGGATCACGTCGAGCACCATCCACTCGGGCTTGTTCTCGCTGTCGCGGATCGCCTCGACGATCTTCAGGCGGTTGACGAGGTCCTTCTTCTTCTGCTTGGAGTTCGTCGTGGCGAGCTCCTCGCGGAGCTCCTTGGAGAGCGTGACCAAGTCGAGCGAGAGGAGCAGCTTGCGGACAGCCTCGGCGCCCATCTCGGCGTCGAACGCGCCGTCGCCGTAGGTGGCACGGGCCTCGCGAAACTCCTCCTCCGTGAGCAGCTGCTGCTTCTTGAGGGGCGTGTCTTTCGGGTCGAGGACGACGTAATCCTGGAAGTAGATCACCTTCTCGAGGCTCGACGTCTTCATGTCGAGCAGTGCACCGAGCCGGCTCGGCATCGCCTTGAAGAACCAGATGTGGACGACCGGCGCGGCCAGCTCGATGTGGCCCATGCGCTTGCGGCGGACCCGCGAGTGGGTGACCTTCACGCCGCAGCGATCGCAGATCATCCCCTTGTATTTCATGCCCCGATACTTGCCGCAGGAGCATTCCCAGTCTTTTTCTGGTCCGAAGATCTTCTCGCACATCAGGCCGTCCTTCTCCGGACGGTAGGTGCGGTAGTTGATCGTCTCGGGCTTCTTCACCTCGCCGAACGACCAGCTGCGAATGTCGTGCGGCCGCGCGAGACTGATCTTCACGGCCGAGTAGTCATTGACGCGATCGTAGGTGGATTCGCCGATGCTCACGTGTCATCTCTCCTTGGGGAAAATGCAGCCGGTGTGATTCGTTCTTCAGGAATCGAGGTAGCTCGGGGTCGGCTGAAGCTCGAGGAGCATTGGGCCGCCGCGGCCCACCGCGACTCGACGTCTGCCGCCCCGAGCGGGCCTCTTCAATCAATGATCACGCTCAAATGTGTCGCTTCTCGAGCGACATGTTCAAAGCCAAACCACGAATTTCGTTGGTGAGCACGTCGAAGCTCGCCGGGGTGCCGGCCTCGAGCGTGTTCTCGCCCTTCACCATGCTCTCGTAGATCTTGGTGCGGCCCTCCACGTCGTCGCTCTTCACGGTGAGGAGCTCCTGGAGGATGTAGGCCGCGCCGTAGGCCTCGAGCGCCCACACTTCCATCTCGCCAAACCGCTGGCCGCCGAAGCGGGCCTTGCCGCCGAGCGGCTGCTGCGTGATGAGCGAGTAGGGGCCGGTGGACCGGGCATGGACCTTGTCGTCGACGAGGTGGTGGAGCTTCAGCATGTAGATGTAGCCCACCGTCGTCTCCTGCTCGAGGGCATCGCCCGTGCGGCCGTCGAAGAGCTGCGCCTTGCCGTGCCGCGGCAGGCCCGCGTCGTCGAGCACCTTGTTGATGTCGTCTTCGCTGGCCCCGTCGAACACCGGCGTGATCGCCTGGAAGCCGAGCAGCTTGCCGGCCCAGCCGAGGTGGGTCTCGAGGATCTGCCCCACGTTCATGCGGCTCGGCACGCCGAGCGGGTTGAGGAGGATCTGCACCGGGGTGCCGTCGGCGAGGAAGGGCATGTCTTCCTTGGGCAGGATCTTGGCGATCACGCCCTTGTTGCCGTGGCGGCCGGCCATCTTGTCGCCGACCGAGATCACGCGCTTGGCGGCGACGTAGACCTTCACCATCTGCAAGACGCCGGGCCGGAGCTCGTCGCCGCGCTTCATGCTGTTGATCCGCCGCTCCTTGGCGTCGATCGCCTCCTCCACGGAGGGCCACATCGTCTTGTAGAGCTTCTCGACGGCGCTCTTCCGCTCGGGGGAGCGGATGTCGAGATCGTCGAGCTTGAAGGCGGCGGCCCGCTCGGCCACCACCTTGTGGTCCTGGTTCCGCACGAGCGGGCTGCCGTCGGCCGCGGGAAGCGGCTTCTGGAGCACCTTCTCGATCTCGGCGACCAGCGCGGCGAAGGTCTCGGCGATCCGCAGGTTGCCCTGGCTCTCTGCCTCCTTGAGCTGCTTCTGGAATTCGCGGCGCTCGTCCTCGGAGAGGCTCATCTGCCGCGAGAACTTCTCCGTGGCGATGACGATGCCTTCGACGCCCGACGGCACCTCGAGCGAGTCGTTCTTCACGTCTTCGCCGGCGCGGCCGAAAATCGCGTGGAGGAGCTTCTCTTCCGGCGTGAGCTCCGTCTTGCTCTTGGGCGAGACCTTGCCGACGAGGATGTCGCCGGGGCGCACATACGTGCCGATCTTCACGATGCCCGATTCATCGAGGTTGTGCAGCGCCCGCTCGCCCACGTTGGGGATGTCGCGGGTGAATTCCTCGCGGCCGAGCTTCGTGTCGCGGATCTCGATGTCGTATTCCTCGATGTGGATCGAGGTGTAGACGTCGTCTTCCACCAATTCTTCGCTGATGATGATCGCGTCTTCGAAGTTGAAGCCGTCCCAGGCCATGAAGCCCACGAGCACGTTGCGGCCGAGGGCGAGCTCGCCCTTGTAGGTGGCGGCACCGTCGGCGAGCACGTCGCCCTTTTCGACCTTCTGGCCGAGCTGCACGATCGGCTTTTGGTTTTGGCAGGTCCGCTCGTTGAGGCCGACGTATTTCCGCAGCGGATAGGCGTCGACCACGCCGCTCGCCGCGGTCACTTCGATCCGCTCGGCGTCGACGTAGGTCACAACGCCCTTCTTCGCGGCCCGCACGATGAGGCCGGAATTCACGGCTACGTCGCGTTCCATGCCCGTGGCCACGATCGGCGGCTCCGTGATCAACAGCGGCACGGCCTGCCGCTGCATGTTGGAGCCCATGAGCGCGCGATTGGCGTCGTCGTGCTCGAGGAAGGGGATCAAGCCGGCAGAGACGCCCACCATCTGGCTCGGCGCCACGTCGATGTATTCGATGCTCTCGGCGGGCACGAGCACGAAGTCGCCGCGGTAGCGGGCGATGATCGTCTCGCCCTGCAGCCTGCCGTCGACCACGGTCGCGTCAGCCGGAGCGAGGTGCGCCTCGTGCTCCTCGTCGGCCCGCAGCCAGACGACGTCGTCGGTGAGCTTGCCCTTCGTGATCTTGCGGTAGGGCGTGACGAGGAAGCCGTAGGAATCGACGCCCGAGTAGATCGCCAGGCTCGAAATGAGGCCGATGTTCGTGCCTTCCGGCGTTTCGATCGGGCAGATGCGGCCGTAGTGCGAGATGTGAACGTCGCGCACCTCGAAGCCGGCCCGCTTGCGGTTGAGGCCGCCCGGGCCGAGGGCCGAGAGCCGGCGCTCGTGGGTGAGCATCGAGAGCGGGTTGGTCTGATCGACCACCTGCGAAAGCTCGCCGCGGCCGAAGAAGTATTCGATCGCCGCCGAGATGCTCTTCGGGTTGATGAGCGACCGCGGCGACATGTCGGTGACGTCCTTGAGGCCCATCCGCTCCTGCACGGTGCGGCGGAGCTTGAGGAAGCCCTTGCGGAGCTCGTCGCTGGCGAGTTCGTCGATCGTGCGCAGGCGGCGGTTGCCGAGGTGGTCGATGTCGTCCACCTCGACCTCGCCTTCGCCCTCGCTCAACTGCAGCATGTAGCGGATGGCCGCGATCAGGTCGTCGGCCCGCAGCGTCATTTCCGTCTCGGGCACGGCGAGGCCGAGCTTGCGATTGATGCGGAAGCGGCCCACGCGGCCGAGGCGGTAGCGGTTGGTGTCTTTGAACTTCTCGTCGAAGAGGGCCTTCGCCTTGTCGAGCGCCGGCGGATTGCCCGGCCGCAGCCGCTGGTAGATGCGGATCAGGGCATCCTCATGGCTCGGCGCCACCGCAGTGCGGCGCTTCGATTCATCGGCATCTTCCCGCAGGCTGTTGACGATGAGCGGCACCTTCTGCTCCTGCATCAGCTCGACGGCCTTGAGGCCCGAGGTGCAGATGAGCTCCGCCTGGTCGTGGGAAATCTTGCAGCCGGCGTCGACGATGATCTCGCCGGCCCGCTCGCTCCCCTTCGGGTAGACGATGTCGTCGACGGCGATCTTGCCCTCGACCTTGGCGACATAGCGGCCGCCCTCGGTCTTCACCTTGTCGGTCTTGTAGAAGAGCTTGAGGATCTCGGAGTCGCTCGAATACTTCGGATCCATCGCCCGCAGGAGCGTGAGCGCGGAAAACTTGCCGCTCTGGTCGATGCGCACCTGCAGCGTGTCTTTCTTCGACACATTGAGCTCGATCCAGCTGCCGCGCTCGGGAATGATGCGGCAGTTGTAGGTCTTGCGGTCGGTCGACTCGGTGTCGGCGACGAAGTCGATGCCGGGAGAGCGGTGGAGCTGACTCACCACGACCCGCTCGGCGCCGTTGATGATGAACTCACCACCGCCGAGCATGATCGGGATGTCGCCGAGGTAGACCTCTTCCTCGATCGGCTGCTCGCGGGTCAGCCGCAGCCACACCCGCAGGGGGCGACCGTAGGTGAGCCGCAGCTGGCGGCACTCGTCTGGATCGTAGCGGGGCTTGCCAAGGTCATACCGCAGATACTCGAGCTTGACGGTCTTGTCGTAGCTCTCGATCGGGAAGATCTCGCGGAGCACGCCCTCGATGCCCTCGTCCTTCCGCTTGTTCGGCGCGACGTCGTATTGCAGGAAGCGATCGTAGAACCGCGTCTGAATCTCGGTGAGGTCGGGGATCGAATGGCTGGCGCGGCGGCTGCCGAAGTGACGAACTTCCGTGGGCTGGAGGCGACGGACGGCGCGAGTTGCCATTGACAGAATGCTCCTGTGGCAGGCGAAATGGACGAGGGGGGCGAGACCGTACGCGAGGGCGTCGCGCAAAACGGCACGGGCAGACAGATCGGCGAGACGGGCGGAGCGGGGCGACCAGGCAAGACCAGCAAAAACTATACCGGAAGGCAATCAGGACGCCAAGTTCCCGACTGCCTTCCGGCTGTTTCCGCGGTTTTTTACTTGATCGAGACCTTCGCGCCGGCTTCCTCGAGCTCCTTCTTGAGCTTCTCGGCGTCGGCCTTCGAGATCCCTTCCTTCACCTTGGCGGGGGCGCCTTCGACCATGTCCTTGGCTTCCTTGAGGCCCAGGCCGGTCGCGGAACGCACCACCTTGATGACACCGATCTTGTTGTCGCCGAACGCGTCGAGGACGACGTCGAATTCGGTCTTCTCGGCGGCGGCCTCACCACCGGCGGCACCGCCACCAGCAGCACCACCCGGAGCGGCCATCATCACAGCGCCGCCGGCGGCCGGCTTGATGCCATGAACTTCGTCGAGGTAGTCCGACAGCTCCTTCGCAGCCTTGAGGGTCAGGCCGACGATCTTGTCGCCCAGTTCCTTGGTGTCCTTCGAGAATTCACGCGTTGCTTCAGCCGTTGCCATCGCTCGAGATCCTTTCCCTTCGAAAATGTGCCGTCCGCGGGCGCGGGCGGCATGGTGTGTGTGTTGTGTGGGGTCTACTGTCTTACCACGAACTTTTGCCGAGTGAAGCCCGGCATCAAAAAAAGGCCGTTAAGCCGCCGGTCCGGCCTTCTCCAGATCGTCCACCCGGGAGGAGATCTGCCCTGCCAGCGTGCCGCCGGCGGAGAGAATCTGGCCGGAAAGACGTGCTCCGAGCGAAGCAATCTGGCCCGAGAGGATCGAAAGCTGCTCGGCGCGGCTGGGCCACTTGGCGACCGACTTGATGTCGGCCGGGCCGAGCCGGGCACCGTCCAGCGCACCGCCACGGAATTCGAACCCCTCGTAGTCCTTGACGCCCGCGAGGCGATCGAGCTCCTTCGCCAGATCGACCACGTCTTCGCCGCCCCAGGCGATCGCCAGCATGCCCTCGTTTTTCTCGAAGGCGGGGGCGAGGGGCGTGTCGAGCGTGGCGCGGCGGGCCAGGCTGTTCTTGATCATCTGCAGGTTGATCTTCTTCTTCCGCAGAGCCTGCCGCAGCTGCTGGGTCTTGATGGCGTCGAGCTTGCCGAGGCTGACGACGATCACCTCTCCGACGCCGTTGAGGCGGGTCTTGAGGTCGTCGGTCAGCATGTTTTTGACGAGTTTGCTCATGGCGAATCGCTCTGGAGGGACTGGGTGGAGGGGGCTTCCGCGGGGGCTCGTCGAGGCATCAGGCCGCGACGTTCACCCCGGGGGTCATGGTGCCGGAAATCGAAATGCTCTTCACGTATTGGCCGCGGACGCTGTTCGGCTGCAGCGACAGGATGTGGTCGATGAACGCGCGGATGTTGTCGGCGAGCTTGGCGGCATCGAAGCTCCACTTGCCCACGACGGCATGCACGATGCCAGTGGGGTCGTTGCGGAATTCCACCTTGCCAGCCTTGTACTCGCCGACGGTCTTGCCGATGTCGGCCGTGACCGTGCCGGCACGCGGGCTCGGCATCAGGCCGCGGGGGCCGAGCACTTTGCCGAGCGGTCCCACCAGGCCCATCATGTCGGGGGCTGCGATGCAGACGTCGAAGTCGGTCCAGCCTTCCTTGATCCGCTTGGCGAGATCCTCGGCACCCACCGCCTCGGCGCCGGCGGCCGTGGCGTCGTCGGCGAGGTTGCCCTTCGCAAACACCACCACCCGCTTCGACTTGCCGATGCCGTGGGGCAGCGAGAGCGAGCCGCGGACGATCTGGTCGGCCTGCTTGGGATCGATACCCAGGCGGATGTGGATTTCGACGGTCTGGTCGAACTTGGTCGGAGGAAAGCTCTTCAGCACCGACACCGCCTCGGCGATGGGGAGGGGGGCTTCCGACTGGGGCTTCTTCGCGAGCATCGCCCGCATGCGCTTCGTGGCTGGCACGGTGGGAATCCTAACTTTGCTGGCCTGATGAAATGGAAAGGGAGCGGAGTGATCTGGATACGGTCTGGTCGGTCTTTGGCGATCAGCCCTCGACGGTGATGCCCATGCTGCGGGCGGTGCCCTCGATCATGCGGCGGGCGTGATCGGCATCGCGGGCGTTGAGGTCCGCCCCCTTCAGCCGCACGATCTCGTCGAGCTGCGACTTCGTGACCTTGCCGACCTTGTCTTTGTTGGGAACGCCCGAGCCCTTGGCGAGGCCGACGGCCTTCTTGAGCAGGGCGGCGGCCGGCGGGCTCTTGGTGATGAAGTCGAACGAGCGATCGTTGTAGACCGTGACGACGACGGGGATCGCCATGCCGGCGGCCTCGCGCGTGCGGTCGTTGAACTGCTGCACGAACTGGCCGAGGTTGATGCCGAATCGGCCGAGCGACGTGCCCACCGGCGGCGCGGGGGTGGCCTGTCCGCCCGGAACCTGAAACTTCGCCTGACCGACCATCTGCTTTGCCATCGTTCTGTCCCTTGAATCGTTGCTCGAATTTCTGCTGTTGTCTCGTCTTCGTGGAGCCGGCTCACACCGTCTCGATCTGCCAATACTCGATGTCCACCGGGGTGGAGCGGCCGAAGATGCTCAGCATCACCGTCACGCGTCCGTTGGCCTCGTCGATCGCCTCGACTTCACCCTCGAAGTTTTCGAAGGTGCCTTCGTTGATCTTCACGCGGTCGCCCTTCTTGAAGTTGATCTTCAGGCGGGGCGATTCGTCGGCCTTCACCTCGGTCTTGTTGAGCAGCTTGGCGACGTCCTGCGGCAGCATCGGGCTGGGGCGTCCGGCCGACCCGGTGAAATCACCGATGCCGCCCGTCTCCCGCACGAGATACCACGTCTCGTCGTTCAAGATCATGTTCACAAGGATGTAACCAGGGTAGAGCTTGCGAGAAACGACGCGTTTTTTGCCACTTTTGAACTCCGTGACCTGCTCCTTGGGCACGATCACGTCGCCAAAATACTTGCCCATGCCCTGCATCGAGATCCGCCGCTGCAGCGCCTCGCGGATCGAATCTTCGCGATTGCTCTGCACCTTGAGGATGTACCACTGCTTGTCGCCGACGGGCGCCTCGTCGTCATCGGCTGCCACCGAGACGGGCTTGGCATCTTCGCTGCCGGCAAACGGATCGTCGAGCTCGGCGGGTGTGTCGTCGTCGTCGAGTTCGGCCGCCACTGGGGCATGCGACGCAGCTGGAGCATGGGACGCCACTGGGGCCTGCGCGGCCGGGCGGTCGTCGGCGGGCGGCACGACCTGGCCGGTGACGGAGGCGTCGTGCGGCAGGTCGTGTTGGTCGGAATGGTCATTCATGGCGGTCATGGGAATGCTCGCGGAGGGCTGCTCAATTGAATCCTTGGATGGCCCGGAGCACGAACCACCAGAAGAGATCGTACGCGGCGAGAATCGCCGCAAGCGCGAAGATCAGGAAGATGACCACGGCGGAACTGCGGGCCACCTCGGCGCCGGTCGGCCACGACACCTTGGCCATTTCCGATTCGACGGCGATGAGGAAGTCGGCAAACCGCGGCATGTTGACGAGCCGGTAGAGAATCCAGAGACCGGCCGCGAGGATCGCGCCCGGCACGAGAAACCGCACCACGCCCAGATCGGCGGCGGGGCCCGTCGCCGACGCAGCGGTGTTGGCTAGCCACAGGGGAAGCAGTTGCGACAGCCGCCACACGCCCACGGCCAGCGTGAGCGCCAGCGCCGCAAACGTCACCTGCCGGGCCACGCGGCCCTGGTTGCGCTTGTAGACCCCGGCGCTGAGGAGCTCGCTCCAGAACGTTCCGCCGGTCGCATGATTTTCGGGTGTGCTTGCCATATGTATGAGCGATCCTTCGCGCCGTTTTTGGCTCCGCCTCAAAACCAGCAGGGGCGGCGGGAATCGAACTCGCAACCTCTGGTTTTGGAGACCAGCGCTCTGCCAGTTGAGCTACGCCCCTGTGGAAAAGGAGGGGGCCCACGGCGGGCCCCCTCCCTCCTCGTACCAATCAATCGAGAATCTTCGTCACAACGCCCGAGCCGACGGTCTTGCCGCCTTCGCGGATCGCGAACCGCACGCCGTCGTCCATGGCGATCGGCACCATCAGCTCGACCTCCATCTTCACGTTGTCGCCCGGCGAGCACATCTCGACGCCGCCGAGCAGCTTGGTCGAGCCGGTCACGTCGGTCGTGCGGAAGTAGAACTGCGGGCGGTAGCCGGCGAAGAACGGCGTGTGACGGCCGCCTTCTTCCTTCGACAGCACGTAGACCTCGCACTCAAACTTCTTGTGGGGCTTGATCGAGCCCGGCTTGGCGAGCACCTGCCCACGCTCGATGCCGTCGCGGGCAACGCCACGCAGCAGGCAGCCGACGTTGTCGCCGGCCTGGCCTTTGTCGAGCAGCTTCTTGAACATCTCGACGCCGGTGACGGTCGTCTTCTCGGCCTTGTCCTTCAGGCCGATGATCTCGACTTCGTCGCCGACCTTCACCTCGCCGCGCTCGATACGGCCGGTGGCCACGGTGCCACGACCTTCGATCGAAAACACGTCTTCGATCGCCATCAGGAACGGCTTGTCGAGCTCACGGACGGGCTCGGGGATGTAGGAATCAACCGCCTCGAGCAGATCGGCGATGCACTTGTTCGCCTTCGGGTCGGCCGGGCTGTCGTAGGCCGGCTTGCCTGCGCCACGGATGATCGGCACATCGTCGCCGGGGAAGCCATACTTCGTGAGCAGTTCGCGGATTTCCATCTCGACGAGGTCGAGCAGCTCCGGATCGTCCACGAGGTCGACCTTGTTGAGGAAGACCACGAGCGCGGGCACGCCGACCTGCTTGGCCAGCAGGATGTGCTCGCGGGTCTGGGGCATGGGGCCGTCGGCGGCGCTCACGACCAGGATCGCGCCGTCCATCTGGGCGGCGCCGGTGATCATGTTCTTGATGAAGTCGGCGTGGCCCGGGCAATCGATGTGGGCGTAGTGCCGCTTGTCGGTCTCGTATTCCACGTGGCTGACCGCGATCGTCACGGTCTTCGTTTCGTCGCGGACGGTGCCGCCCTTGGCGATATCGGCGTAGCTCTTGGCGACGGCCAGGTTCTTCGCCGCCTGAACGGCGACCAGCGCGCCGGTGAGGGTCGTCTTGCCGTGGTCGATGTGACCGATGGTGCCCACATTGACGTGCGGCTTGCTCCGCGTGAACGTATCCTTTGCCATCTTTACTCCTGCTTTCTCCTCGGAGGTGAAAAAAGAACCGAACGTGTTATCGAACCGCTTTGACTCGCGGAAGAGCTGCTGAAGGGACTTGAACCCTTGACCTCGTCCTTACCAAGGACGTGCTCTACCAACTGAGCTACAGCAGCAAAACGGACCTCGTTGAATCGACTGGGAACTCTTTTTTATCGTTTGTGGACGCTGAGAGCGGGTAGAGGGAATCGAACCCTCGTCTTTAGCTTGGAAGGCTATTGCTCTACCATTGAGCTACACCCGCTAGCGGATGGCGCAGGAGTGGGGAGTGCAGGATTCGAACCTGCGAAGGCATAGCCATCAGATTTACAGTCTGACCCCTTTGACCGCTCGGGAAACTCCCCCTGTTGTAATGGTGCTCGGGTATGGAAGCTGGTGGACGTAACTGATTGGGCGCGAAAAGGTTGCGGCTCTCTCGGCGGGCGGGGCTGCGGTGAGCTAGCGGCGGGAGTTGAACCCGCAACCTGCTGATTACAAATCAGCTGCTCTGCCAATTGAGCTACGCTAGCGGCCGGTGGGGACCGCGAAACTTCAAAGTGTACGGATTCAAAATCCCCGTGCAAGACGGCCCTGTTCACGGGCCGCCGGCCGGTGGGGTAGGCTTCAGCCTGCCTCAAAAACCAGCTCCACCATCGAAAAGTCGTCGTTGAAGTCGTCGCGGCCGGAAACCCCCCGCACGGTGGTCACGAGGGCATCCATCCGGTTTTCCGCTCCGTTGGGCGGGGCCCCCAGGGCCCGCAGAAATTCGTCGAACGACCACATCGAGCCGTCGGGGCGGCTGATCTCGAAGGCCCCGTCGCTGTAGATGAAGAGCCGCGAGCCCTGCGGCACGGCCGTCTCGCGGGAATCGAATTCGAGTCCGTCGACGGCCCCGATCAGCGGGCCATCCGACTCGAGCAGTTCGGGCTTCTCGGCGCCGGGGGCGAGGAGGATCGCCGGCGGATGGCCGCCACCGGCCCAGCGGATCGACCGCTTCGCGGTGTCGTAGACGCCGTACCAGATCGTGAAAAACATGTCGTTCTGCCGCTCCATCGGAAACGCCTTGTTGAGCGCTGCCAGCACGGAGCCCGGGTCATGGAAGTCGGTCTGTGGCAGCGCCTCGCTGCGGATCGAATTGAGCGCCGACACGCTCAAGAGCGCCGCGCCGACGCCGTGGCCGCAGACGTCGAGCAGATACACGGCCACATGCTCGTCGTCGAGTTTGTGATAGCCGAAGGCGTCGCCCCCCAGTTCGGCCGACGGAATAAACCGCCAGTCGGCCGCCACTTGATCGATCTGCTGCGGCGGCGGCAGGAGCGACCGCACATACTGGGCCGCCGTCGCGAGATCCTTCGCGAGCACCTGCTGGCTCGCTTGGAGCGCATCGAACGCCTCATTGCGCTCGATGAGCGCCACGTAGCCGCGGGAATGATGCCGCACGCGGGCGATGAGCTCGAGGCGGTCCGGCAGCTTCACGATGTAGTCGTTTGCCCCGAGCGCGAAGGCCTCCGCCTTCACGGCCGCCTCCTCCTTCGTGGAGAGCACGATGATCGGCACGTCGCGAAACCGCTCGTCGGCCCGAAACCGCTTCACGAGCTCGAGCCCCTCGATCTCGGGCATCACAAGATCCTGGAGGATCACGGTCGGCCCCACGGCGGCCGCCATCTCGAGGGCTGCCGCCGCGTCTTTGCAGTAATGGAAGGCGATCCCTTCCTCGCCGGCGAGCATGCGGCGAACGGCCTCGCCGATGATCGGCTGATCGTCCACGAGCAACACGGCCGTGCCCCGGGCTGCGGGAGTCTTGGGTGTGGTCATGCGGGGTAGCCTACCCGCTCGCCACTCCCCGTACGACAGGCCTCCGTGCCTGTCCCTCAACTCGCCCAAGCCTCACCGTTTGTGGTTACTGGAGCCTCATGCCTTCTGGCGCTTCGGCCGGCAGGCTGGTGGTTCAGCGAGTGAAAACACGAGCAGTTCTTCGCCGGTGATCGTGGAGATGTCGTGGTGCACGCTCACGAGCTTCACACCTACCGCCTCCTCCACGATCGATTCCAGACGCCCACGGCCCGTGGAGACCATGTGGGCGCGGACCTGCTTCAAGAGCGATCGTCCGTTTCCATTGTCCTGACCGTTGCCGTTGCCATAGCCGCTGCCGGCCTCCGCCGACTCATCGCGCGGCGCGATCAGCTGGCGTTCGGCCGGGGTGAGCACCCCCTGCAAGCGCACGACCAGCAGCGTGCCGATCAGATGCGAATGGATGTCCTTGGGGCCTCGACCGATGAATTCCTGCTGGAATCTCGAGATGCCGTCGCAGACGGCGGCCTCGATTTCGCCTTGAGACTTCATGGGGAGAGAGCCTCCGGGGCTATTTCTTCTCGGTTCGCGACGCCGCGGCGGCGGCGGCGGCGGCCGCGCCGTCGCCGTTGCAGATCCGATCCCAGACCTCGCGGCGGTGGATCGGCATCTTGTTGTCGGCCTCGAATCCGAGGCGGACACGTCCCCCTTCGATCTCGAGGATCGTGATCTCGAGCATCACCTCGAGATCCTCGGGCCGCCCGATCACCACGCTCTCCCGGTTCTTTCTTGTCAGCACCAACATACGTCACCTCTTCATGGTTGCGGATCCCTCCGAAGGAAAGCTCAAACGCAAGTGGCTCCATTGCCGCTCGCTCCATTGGCATGCAGATGGGTGTTGACCGGCACACCGAGCGCCGGCACACCCTGGCCGAGGAGAAATAATTCCACGGCGGGGTTGGTCGTGTAGGTCTTGAGCACGCTGCCGTTGGCGGTGTCGATGTGTGCGACGCCGCTCTGCAGTTCCACGCCCGTGCTGCGCCGCAGGTGGCTGCGCAGCGAGTCGAGCGATTCGTCGAACAGATAGCGATGGAAGTCACGCACCCGCGCGGCGCCCGCCGCGTCGGCGGCGAGCCGCCGCTCGAGCGGCGTGAAGGACTCGAGCAGGCTGACGACGAGCCAGTCGCCGTCTGACACCACCGTCACGCTCGCGGGCACGCGGCCGGTGAGCAGGTGTTCGAAGGTGCCGGCCGCCTGCGCGACCTGGCGTGCGAGTCGTTGCCGGGAAACCTCGTCGCGTCTGGAAACCTCGTCGCCGCCGGGGTTCGGCAGGCGTCTGTGGACCGTTTGGTGCATCGGGGTGGCTCGCTTTCGTTTTGGCAATGCAGAAACGAAAAAAGCCGGCGTGGGAAAGGGCCTGAAGGCTCTCTCTCGCGCCGGCTTACGCTGCGACGGACCACCCGGAACTCATCTGAACCACTCGGATTCAGACCGGACTGCCCCTCGACTCGTCTTCCGTCAAAATATGTGTTTTGCCGGGAGAAAGCGACGTTTTGAACCGCCTCTTTCGCTCGACGGCCGTCATTATATTGGGCAATCTGGGAAACGCAAGCAAGATTTTCCGCGCATGCTCTATCCGCTCACGCAGCACCGCAAACAGCGACGAAATCACAGCACACGCACCCCCACCAAAGAGGGGTCGCGTAGGGCCGGCGCGGAGGGGCGTGGGGCGTGGACACGAAGCCGACGAAATCGCAGGGGGAGATCGAGGCCGCTGTCTGCGACGTGATCGCGCGGTTTCAGCAGGAATACATGGGCCGCGGCCCGCGCGACATCCACACGCATCTCATCGACAACAAGCTCTTTGTGCACCTGCAGGGCGTGCTGACCGCCGCGGAGCAGCGGCTGATGGAGTCGCATTCCAATGGCAATGGCCGCGGCGCCGAGCTGCTCAAGCAGCTGCGCAGCCATCTCGTGCTCACCGGCCGGCCGATGCTCGAGGCGCTCGTGCGCGACGTCACGGGCACGCAGCCGGTGAGCGTGCATCACGACATCAGCACGGCGACCGGCGAGGAAGTCATCGTCTTCACGCTCGCGGCCGTGCCGAGCGTGCGGGATCGGAAGCGCAGGTGACCACGTCCCCTCGGTGGGGCACTTGATCGCATTCACAACGTATCGAAGCGGGTTCCCAGTCGGGCTGCCGAGGGCGTTCGGCAGATCGCAGCCGGCGGCGCGGGGCACGGGCTCATCTCCCGGCCCCGCCCGCCGGTATTGCTTACCGGATTGCAAGGGCCGCCGAGGGGCCGTGCGAATTCCGGCCGTGTGCGATACTGCGGTCTTTCCACGCCCTCCCGTGGCCCCGCGCCAGCTGATGGAAAGCCCGAGCCGCGCCGAGCAGATCAGGCGGTCGATCGACCGTGCAGCCCATTTTCTGCCCACGCAGGGGCCGATCGATGTCTTCATCCACCACAACACGCTGCACGCCTTCGAGGACGAGCCGTTCGAGGAGGCCGTGATCCGGGCGTCGCGGCTGTTTGGCACGGAGCCCTTTCTCACCGAGTCGCGCTACCGGCAGGAGCTGGCCCGCGGCAGGATCCGGTCGGGCGACCTCGCGGCGGTGCTCGATGCCGATCTCGGCGATCGCGGCGGAGAACTCTTGGCCGGCGGCCGCGTGACGCTGCGCACGCTCCTCTTCGCGCTGCTCGAGCACGAGGTGCGGCAGGAAGACGACGTGGCGGTCCGCTGGACGCTCACGGAAAGCAGCAGCGTCGATGCCGGCGACGATGCCGAACTGTGGCATGCCTGTGTCGAGGCGATCTCGCTCTCGCGGCCGTTGGTGATGCACGTCAGGCCGCCGGTGCGACACCGCGACCTCGTGCGGGCCATCGACCCGTCGCTCGATACCGACGCGCTCGTGCATCCGCAGCTGATCCGCTGGTGCGCCGCCTATCTCGATCAGGGCGTGGCCGCCTGGCCGATGCCCGGCCGAGACCGCGGCCTGCTCGCCACCGTCGTCGATCTGTATGCGAGGCGGTTGGGCCCCACGGAGCCGTGGAGCGCGCGGCTTCCGCAGGCGCTGGCAGCCATCCGCGGCCGCGATTGCTTCGACGTGATCGCCGCCGAGATCGATCGGCTCGGCGTTCCGCCCGACCAGCAGGAAGAGCTGATCACACGGTCGCTGTTGGCGCTGCGCGGCTGGGCCGGCATGGTTCGCCACTTCGAAGAGCGGCCCGACCGCGCCCCCGTCGAGGCGGTGCCGGCGCGGCTCGCCGATTTCCTGGCGCTGCGGCTCGTGCTCGACCGGGTCGCGGCCGAGTGGGTGGCGCCGCGGTTCGGCCGGGCCGGGGATCTGCCGGGGCTCTGGACCGAACTCCGCGACCGCTATCCGCCCCGGCGCGGGCCCGGCACCGTGGCCCGCGCCTACATGATCTTCCAGGTCGCGAAGCTCGTCGGGCTCTCGGCGCACGACATCCGCGGCCTCGACGAAAACGAGATGATGCGGTTCGAGCGGGCGATCACCGGATTCGATCCAGTCACGCGCCGCCGCCTGTTTCACCTCGCCTACGAGCGTCGGCATCGCATCGAGGTGCTCGACGCGCTGGCGTTGCACGTCGGCGTGGCGTCGCCCCCCGAGTCGGTCGTCGGCCGCCCCGCGCTGCAGGCTATCTTCTGCATCGACGAGCGGTGCGAGTCGTTTCGCCGGCACCTCGAGGAACAGGATCCGGGCTACGAAACCTTCGGCACGGCCGGCTTCTTCGCGGTGCCGATGTACTACCGCGGCGTCGACGACTGGCATGCCCAGCCGCTCTGCCCGATCGTCATCCGGCCGCGGCATACGGTCGTCGAGGCGCCGATCGGTGAGGCGGCAGGCCGGCTCGAATCGTGGCGGCGGCTGCGGCGCGGAGTGGGGCGGCTCGCCGGCGGTGTGTCGGAGGGGAGCCGCACGCTCTTTCGAGGCAGTCTCTTTGCCGCGGTGGGCGGGGCGATCGCCGCGATCCCGCTCGTGGCCCGCGTGGCGTTCCCCCGGCTCTCGGCGCAGCTCGGCCGTCGCGCCGTGGAGATCGCCCGCCGCGGCATCCCCACGCGGCTCGATCTCGAGCGGCTCGGCCCGGCCCCGCTGCCCGACGGCACTCTCGCAGGGTTCGACGTCGAGGAGATGACGGGCATCGTCAGGCAGGTGCTCGAAGACATCGGCCTCACGCGACGGTTCGCGCGGCTCGTGGCCGTGATCGGTCACGGCTCGTCCAGCCGCAACAATCCCCACGAGAGCGCCTATGACTGTGGCGCGTGCGGCGGCGGCCGGGGCGGGCCCAACGCTCGCGCCTTCGCGCTGATGGCCAACGACCTGCGGGTCCGCGAACGGCTGGCGGCTGCGGGCCTGTCGATCCCGGCCGACACGCGGTTCATCGGCGCCATGCAAGACACCTGCGCCGATGCCGTGGTCTTTTTCGACGAGGGCCTGCTTCCGGAGAGCCATCGGCCCGACATGCAGCGGCTCGTCGCCGCGGTCGATCGGGCCCGCGAGGCCAACGCGAAGGAACGCTGCCGGCGGTTCGAGACCGCGCCGCTCGACGTGAGCCCGGCCGATGCACTGCGCCATGTTGAAGAGCGGTCCAACGACCTCGCCCAGGTGCGGCCCGAGCTCGGCCATGCGACCAATGCCGTCTGCGTCATCGGCCGCCGCTGGCGAACACGCGGGCTCTTCCTCGACCGCCGCGCCTTCCTCGTCTCCTACGATCCCGATGGTGATGCCGACGGCGAGATTCTCACTCGCACGCTCGCCGCCGTGGGCCCGGTGGGCGCGGGGATCAACCTGGAATACCTCTTCTCCACGGTCGATTCCGTCGGCTATGGCTCGGGCACGAAGCTACCGCACAACATCACCGGACTGATCGGCGTGATGGATGGCCATGCCAGCGATCTCCGCACCGGCCTGCCTTGGCAGATGGTGGAGATCCACGAGCCGGTGCGGCTCGTGGTCGTGATCGACGCGCCGCAGGAGCGGATCCTCGCCGCCGCGGAGCGATTGCCCGCCGTGCGGAAGCTCGTCGTCAACCACTGGATCCAGCTCGTGGCCTGGGAACCCGCCGACGGCAGCCTGGCCGTCTTCGAGGACGGCGGGTTCCGTCCCTTCGTTCGTGAGGCGGAGCGGATCCCGGTCGTCAAAGACTCGTCGGCGTGGTATGCCGGTCATCGTTCGCACCTCCCGCCGGCGCGCGTGCTGGCCGCGCTCTCCACGCAGGACGCTCGATGAACGTCGCCACCCACGATCTCGTGTCGCTGCTCGTGGTCGCGCAGCTCGCGGCTCCGGCGGCCACGCTCGCGCTCATCGGGCTGCCCGCCCTGCTCGGCCGGCCGCTCGCCGAGCGCACGACGACGCGGCTCGTCGGGGCGGGCTTCGCGATCGGCTTCGTGGCCGGCCTCGCGATGCTCGCCGTGCTCGTCGCCCGCGGGTTCGCGCCGGAGGTCGTGCACCTCGGCACCTGGTTCTCGGTGGGCCACCATGCCGCCACGATCGACCTCGTGGCCGACGGCCTCTCCGTGCCGTATGTCTGCTTCTCGACGGGGCTCTGCGCGCTGGTCAACGCGTTTGCCGGCAAGTATCTCCATCGCGAGCCGGGCTTCACCCGCTTCTTTGTCCTGCTTGCGCTCTTCGGCACCGGCATGAACCTGATGGTGCTCGCCAGCAGCATCGACGTGCTCTTCGCGGGCTGGGAGTTTGTCGGCATCTCCTCGACGCTCCTGATCGGCTTCTTTCACGAGCGGGCCAACGCCGTGAAGGCCGCGCTGCGCGCGTTCATCACCTACCGCATCTGCGATGTCGGGCTGCTCGCCGCCAGTGTCGTCGTCCACCGCGCGGTCGGCTCCGGCGATTTCGAGCGGCTCTTCGCCGGCACCTGGCCGCATGGCGAGAGCCTGGTGCCCGCGGGCACGGCGTTGGCCGTGTCGCTCCTGCTCATCTTCGCGGCGATGGGCAAGACGGCGCAGGTGCCGTTCTCGGGCTGGCTGCCTCAGGCGATGGAGGGGCCCACGCCGTCGAGCGCGATTTTTTATGGCGCGCTTTCGATTCATGCCGGGGCCTACGTGCTCCTGCGGTGTGCGCCGCTTCTCGATGCGGCGCCCATGGCGCGGGCGCTGCTCGTCGCCATCGGCCTCGGCACGGCGGTGCATGCGGCGCTCGTCGGCAGCGTGCAGACCGATCTCAAGAGCATGCTCGCCTACGCGTCGATGACGCAGGCCGGCATCATCTTCGCCGAGATCGGCATGGGGTTGCGGGTGGTGGCGCTCGTGCATATCGTCAGCCACGCGATCCTCCGCAGCCTGCAGATCCTGCGGTCGCCCTCGGCGCTCCACGATCGCCACGAGCTCGAGGCCGCGCTCGGCGGCCATCCGGGCGCGGCAGCCTGGTCGCTGGTGCATCTGCTGCCGGAGCGAATGCAGCGAGGGCTCTATCGGGTTGCGCTCGAGCGCGGCTACGAGGAGATGGCGGTGCTGCGGCTCGTCGTCGCGCCGGCGGTCGGCGTGCTCGAGCGGCTTGCCGCCGGCGAACGGGCGTGGGCGGCCTGGCTCGGCGAGAAGCGCGGTCGCTCGGCCATGAACGCCGCCGAAAGGAGTCGGCGATGACGGCGGCCGACACGCAGGTCGTGATCCCGGCCCTCGTGGCCGCGATGGTCGGGCCGCCGCTCGCGGCGGCGGCGCTCATGCAGGTGGGGCTGTCGCGGCAGAGCCCACGGCTCCCCGCGGCGGCGGCGCTCTCGACCGCCTTCGTCGCCGGCAACCTGATCGCCTGGCGGTGGACCGTGGGCGACGGCGTGGCCTGCGAGCTCGGCGACCGGCTCGGCGGCGGCTCGTTTCTTCACGTGGACGGCATCTCCGCCGTGCTGCTGCCGTTCGCGGCGCTCGTGATGCTCGCGATCGTGCTCGTGGCGCCCAAGCGATTTCTCGATGCCCCGGCAGCGATTCGCATCCTCGGCAGCGCCGCGGCGGTGTTCGCCCTCTTTGCCACGGCCCATCCGCTCGTGATCGTCGCGCTCTGGATCGCGACGGCGCTGCCGACCTGGATCGTCACCCGCGGCACGCCGGGCGGTCGGCCTGCGGCGCGGGTGTTTGCCATGGCGATGCTCGTGGCGCTCGTCTCGGTCGCGGTGGGCACCGTGCTCATGCTCGTCGATCCGCCGTGGGAAGGGCATTGCGGCGTCGTGGGTGCCGCGGGGGGCTGGCTCGTGGCCATCGCGGTGCTCGTGCGCGAGGGGATCGTGCCCTTCCATTCCTGGTATCCGGCGCTCTATTCGGGCGCGCCGGTGTCGATGGCGCTGGCGGCCACGGTGCCGCAGGTGGGCGCCTACACGGCCGTGCGGCTGTTGATCGGCCATGCGGATCACGGCGACGGCGTGGCGCAGGAGCTCGTCGTGCTCTCGCAACTCGCGCTCGTCACGGCCGTCTATGGCGCGGCCATCGCGGTGGTGCAGCGCGACCTCCGCGGCCTGATCGGCACGCTCGCCATGAGCCAGTCGGCGCTCGTGCTCGCGGGGCTCGCCGGCAAGCTGCCGATGGAGCTCAACGGCGCCTTCTGCGTCTGGATCTCGAGCGGCCTCACGCTCACGGGCATCGCGCTGGTGGCCTGGGCGCTCGAGAGCCGCGCGGGGCCGCTGTCGCTCGAATCGCCGCGGGGCCGCTTTCGCGATTCGCCCACGCTCGCGGCGCTCTTTCTGCTCTTCGGTCTTGCGAGCCTGGGGCTGCCCGGCACGCTCTCGTTCGTGGCCGACGACTTGATCGTCTCGGGCAGCCTCGACGAGCAACTGCACTCGGGACTGATGGTGATCGGCTCGACGGTGCTCTCGGCGATCGCGGTGCTGCGGGGCTGGTTCACGATTTTCGGCGGGCCGGCGGCGGTCGACGGTCCGCGCCACAGCACGCTCTTTCGCGAGCGGCTGGCCCTGCTCGCGCTCCTGGTGCCGAGCTTCGTGTTCGGCATCGTGCCGGGGCCGCTCGTCAGGAGCCTGGAGCGGGCGGCGGGGCAGTTGCTTGGCGTCGAGGCTACAATCGTCCCTTATGAAACAACCCGCGAAACCCCGGCGGAAGCCCGCTAAGGAAGAGGTCGACATCGAAGGCCTCGGTGTCTTCTATCTCGGCCGGAAGGTCGATCCGGCGACCGGCAAGCCCGGCGCCGAGGCCGCCACGAGCGGTCCGCTGCTCGTCGATGCGCGGCGGTTCACGACGCATGCCGTCTGCGTGGGCATGACGGGCAGCGGCAAGACGGGCCTCTTGATCGGCCTGATCGAGGAGGCCGCGCTCGACGGCATCCCCACGCTCGTCATCGATCCGAAGGGCGACCTCGCCAACATCCTGCTCTCCTTTCCGAATCTCGCGCCGGCCGATTTCCTGCCGTGGCTCGAGGCGGATGCGGCGAAGCGCGAGGGGCTGTCGCTCGAGGAGCTCGCCGAGAAGACCGCGCGGACGTGGGGCGAGGGGCTCGCGGCGAGCGGGCAATCGCCGGAGCGGATTGCGCGGCTGCACGCCGCGGCCGACATGGCCGTCTACACGCCGGGCAGCCGGGCCGGCCGGCCGCTGGCGATGCTCGAGAGCCTCGAGGCGCCGCCCGCCGCGGTGCTCGACGATCCCGAGGCCCGGCGCGAGCGGATCGATTCGCTCGTGTCGGGAATCCTCGCGCTGGCGGGCATCGAGAGCGAGCCGGGCCGCAGCCGCGAACATGTTCTTTTGGCCAACATCGTCGACAGCATCTGGCGGAGCGGGCAGAAGCTCGATTTCGGGGCGCTCGTGCGGGCGATCCCCGCGCCGCCGCTGGAGCGGGTCGGGTATCTCGACCTCGAAAACTTCTTTCCGGCCGGCGAGCGGTTTCAGCTGGCGAGCCGGCTCAACACCGTCGCCGCCGCACCGGGCTTCGATGCCTGGCTCACCGGCGAGCCGCTCGACGTGGGCCGCCTGCTCTGGACGCCCGAGGGCAAGCCGCGGGTGAGCGTGGTCTCGATCGCGCATCTCAACGACGCGCAGCGCATGGCATTCGTCACGCTGCTCGCCGGGCAGGCCGTCTCGTGGATGCGCACGCAGGGAGGCACGTCATCGCTCAAGGCGCTCTTCCTGATGGACGAGGTCTTCGGCTACATGCCGCCCACGGCCAATCCGCCGAGCAAGTCGCCGATCCTCACGCTCCTGAAGCAGGCGCGTGCGTTCGGCCTCGGCGTCGTGCTGGCGACGCAGAATCCGGTCGACCTCGATTACAAGGGCCTCTCCAACGCCGGCATCTGGTTCCTCGGCCGGCTGCAGACGGCCCGCGACAAGGCCCGCGTGCTCGACGGTCTCGAAGGGGCCGCCTCGTCGGCGGGGCGGTCGTTCGATCGCGGCCGACTTGACCGGCTGCTCTCCGGCCTCGAGCAGCGGATGTTTCTCCTCCACAGCGTGCACGACGACGAGGAGACGGTGTTTCAAACACGCTGGACGATGTCGTATCTCCGCGGGCCGCTGTTGCGCGAGGAGATCCGGCGGCTCACCGATGCTGCGCGGCCGGGCGGCGGCCAAGCGGTTCCCACTGTCGCCACTGCACAGCCGACGAGCCTCGCGGCGGGCGGGCCGCGGCCGATCCTGCCGCCGGGGATTCGCGAAGTGTTTTTCGCGCCGCGGGGGCCGGTGCGGCCCGACCGCGAGCTGCACTACGAGCCGGCGATCCTCGGCAAGGCGCGAGTCCGCTATGCGAAGGCGACCGCGCGGATCGACGTCGATCGCGAGGTCATCTGCCTGGCGCCGGCGGGGGATTCGGTCGGCGAGTCGGCCTGGGAAAACGCCGACGTGCTCCCGGAGCCGCCCGAGGTGGAGGCCGCGCCGCGCACGGCGACGTTCGGCAGCCTGCCCGCCGTGCTCGCCGGACCGAAGGGGTATGTGTCGCTCGCTTCCGCGCTCAAGGGGCATCTTGGGCGCACCTCGAAGCTCGTCGTCTTCTCCGCGCCGGCGATCGACGCCGTCTCGCGGCCGGGGGAGAGCGAGGCCGACTTCCGCGTGCGGATCGCCCAGCGGCTGAAGGAATATCGCGACGACGAACTCGATCGTGTGCGCGACCGGTATGCTTCGCGGCTCGCATCGCTCACCGAACGGATCGACCGCGCCCGGCAGAAGGTGGAGCGCGAGAAGGCCGAGGCGCACAACAAGTCGATGCAGACCTACGTGTCGATCGGGTCGGCCGTGCTCGGCGCCCTGCTCGGCCGCAAGATCGCCAGTTCGACGACGATCGGCCGGGCCGCCACCTCGATGCGATCGGCGAGCCGCTCCGCCCGTCAGCAGGCCGACGTCGCCCACGCCGAGGAGAGCCTCGCCGCGCTCGAGGAACGGCGGCGGCAGCTCGAAGACGAGGTGAACGACGAGCTCGAGCGGATCAGGATCGCAACGGCCCCCGAGCAGCTCGCGCTCGAGGAGATCGAGATCCCGGCGCGGAAGACCGACATCGCCGTCGACGACGTGGTGCTCGCCTGGGTGCCCGCATGACGTCGATCCAAAACGACCGCGAGATCGTGCTCGTCGATTGCCCCGATGCGGTCGGGCTCATTCACCGGATCACCGGCGTGCTCGAAAAGCGCCGGCTCAACATCGAGTCGAACCACGAATTCGTCGACACGGGCGCCGGCCATTTCTTTTTTCGCGCGGAGGTGGTGCCGGCCGGCCCGCCGGTGCCGGCCGCCGCGCTCGAGGCCGATCTCGCCGCCGTGCTTCCATCGGGGGCGCGGGTGCGGGTGACCCGGCAGGATCGCCGGCCGATCGTGGTCTGCGCCACCCGCGAGCCCCACTGCCTCGGCGAACTCTTGCTGCTTGACGCCTGCGGTGAACTGCCGGGGCGGATCGTGGGCGTGGTCAGCAACCACGACGTCTTGCGGGGCTTGGTCGAGCGGTTCGGCGTGCCGTTTCACCACGTCTCGCACGAGGGCGTCTCGCGGGATGCCCATGAGGCCGCGTTTGGCGCGGCGATCGACGGCCACGCGCCGGAATACGTCGTGCTTGCCCGCTACATGCGGGTGCTGTCGGAGAAGTTCATCGACCGCTATCCGAATCGGATCGTCAACATCCATCATTCGTTTCTTCCCGCCTTCGCCGGCGCGAGTCCCTACCGGCAGGCCTATGGCCGCGGCGTGAAGGTGATTGGGGCGACGGCCCACTTCGTGACGGCGGAGCTCGACGACGGCCCGATCATCGCGCAAGACGTCACGCCGGTGGACCACACGTTCACGCCCGAACGGATGGCGCAGGCCGGCCGCGACGTGGAGAAGCTCGTGCTCGCGCGGGCGGTGCGGCTCGTGCTCGAGGAGCGTGTTTTTCTCCACGGCCGCCGCACGGTCGTGTTCGGGTAGGACAGGCTTCAGCCTGTCTTCGTGAATGCAGGCAGGCAGAGACGCCTGTCCTACTCGTATGACAGGCCTCCGTGCCTGTTGTGTTTGTGACAGTCTGAAGCCTGTCCTACCGGGCCATGGTGCGGCGGAGTCGGACGATCGCCTGCACGCGGAGCCGCGAGACGGTGCCTTCGCAGACGCCGAGCGCATGCGAGATCGCCACCTGGCTCTTGCCGTCGAGCAGCATCGTGATGACGGTGCGCAGTCGTGGTTCGAGGCGGTCGATCTCTTGATGGAGGCTCTGGGAGTCGGCGTTTGCCGCTGCCATGTCGTCGGCGGTCTCGGCTTCCGTCCAACGGTAGACGCTGACGCGAGCGGTGTCGTCGAGTTCTGAAATCGGCGTGGCCCGTCGGGCCCTCCTGCGGCGTGCGCGAACGACGTCGATGGCCCGGCCGTGGGTCAGCCGGTGCAGGTAGGCCGCGCCGGAGTCGCGGTGTTCGCAGCGATATCGTGGGCGGTTGGTGGCAAACGGCATGACGGATCGTTCGCTGGGCGGTTGGCAGGGAAGCCGACGCAGGTGGTCAAATACGAGCGCGGTCGTGTCGTCGATGGCGGAGCGATCATGGACGCCGAGTTGTTGGAGCGTTCGCGCCGCCACCCGTTCGAGCAGCGGGGTGATCATGCGCACCAGATCTTCGAGGCACTGTTCATCGCCACTCGATTGCCATTCGAGCAGGAGCGATTCGATGGTTGGAGACCGTTCGAGATCGACGGCTCGTCGTTCCATGAACTGTTCCTCAAGCGGGCAGCGATTCGCTGCAGGCTGCCCGACCGCTGCCACATCCACGCGACAGACCCTTCATTGATCATGCTGAACGGCTGCGAGGCACGGTTGGTCAGATGCCTGCCGCAAAAAAATGCGATGGTGCGCAAGATCGACGGCCGCGACGCGTATACCTACCGAGGGGGGCACCTCGCCGCTCGTCGCGGTGCGCAGTCGTGTGGCTGCCGCCGACGGGCGGCCTTCAGGATCGGAGTGCGCCCATGCCCATCAGCTTGTCGCAGTGTTCTCAGTTGCTCTCCTTGGACGGTGTCAGGCATCACGTCGATGCTGGCGCGGGGGTGATCCATGCCATCTTCGTGACGCGGCGATACAAAAACCTACGCGGCGAGAAGCTGATCGTGATGAACATCGAAGTGCCCGATGAAGGGCACCGGTGCCGGGTCTCGATCCCGCGTGCCTTTGTCGTCGATGGCGACGTGGCCGCCACCTGTCTTTCGCTCTGTCGGCTCGCCGCCGACGCGCCGCTGGTATCGGTGGAATACGACGCCGACTTCGAAGACCTGCGGCTCGTGGCCGAGGTGCCCGTCGAGGATGGTGGCCTGACGGGGCTGCAGCTGCTCTCGATGGTCGACCGGTGCGTTGAGGCGGCAGAGATCTGGGCGGCCTCGATCGGAAGCCTGCCTGCAGCGCGGCGGAAGCGGCGGGCGGCATGACGCCGCTGGGCTGAACGGCTGCATTTGACTTAAAGTCAAAAAACTAGAAGAACGTCTCTTGTGGGGTGAAGGTTATGTTCTGTGACCAAGGGTGCCGAGCCAGGTCGGACATTCCAACCCCGGGGGCCTGGATGCCTATCGTGGGGGTGATCGTTGCCGAAACCTTTTTGTTGAGTCCGACTGGCCGTGATGGGCGGTCTGGCTGCCGCTCCTCCGTCCCCACCTTTTTCGCTTCACAACATGCCTCGCAACTTTGCCCGACACGAGCAATTCCTTCGCATTTTCGCCCTCCTTGAAACACTCTCCAATTCCCGGCAGCCGATCGACGACCAGGCGATGGTGGGGCTGCTCAAAGAGCGGCTGGGCCTGACGCGGCTCTCGCCGCGCACGCTCCGGCGCGACTGCGAGTTTCTGTGCTCCTGCGGCTATCCGGTCGATCACGTGCCGCTGCCCGATGGCCGCAAGTATGGCTGGCAGCTCGCCAAAGACTCGGTCAACGGCCGGAAGATTCCGCCGGAGCCGCTGACGCTCCTGGAGCTTGTCGCCTTCATGGTGGGGCGGGATCTCTTGCGCACGTTCGAGGGCACGATCCTTTGGACGGGGATCGAGTCGCTGCGGCACAAGTTCGAGCGCGACATGCCCGCGGCGATGCTCGAGCGGCTCGAGGCTGCCAAGCATGTGTTTCACGTTCGGGGTGTCGATCCCTCCCGCTACGCGGCGCGGCCGCGGCTGATTTCGACGCTCAGCGGGGCGATTACCGATGCCCATGAGATCGAGGTCGAGTCGCATGCCGAAAACGGTGCGCCGCCGGAGCGCCTGCGGCTCCAGCCCCATCGGCTGATCATCGAACCGCCCTTGGTGCGGCTGCTGGCTTTCCCTGTCGGGTCAGACCAAGACGTATCGCCGCTTTTGCTCGACATCGAAAAAATCGCAAAGGTCACGCCGCTCGACGTCACCTTCGTGCCGCGGCCTCTCCGCCCAGAAGATCTGCCCGCGTAATTGTGCGGACAGGCAGAGACGCCTGTCCTACGCGTAGGACAGGCCTCTGTGCCTGTCTTCTGGAATCAGCGGGTCGCATGACAGGCTGAAGCCTGTCCTACTGTTGCCCGCGGACGTATTTGTGGCACTGGACGCACTTCATGGTGACTTCCATCCACGCCAGCGCTGCGCCGTCGAGGTTGCCCGCCTTGGCGGCGGTGCGGAGCGAGTCGCAGGAGCGGCGGAATTCGGCGCTCTGCCGCGCGTAATCCTCCGTCTGGAGCACCTGCCAGCTCGAGGCCTGGCTCGCGAGCGCGAGTTCATGGGCGCCGCGGGCGATCTTGTCGAAATCTTCGAGCGCGAGCCCCTCGAGCACGTCCTGTGAATGCCCGAGTTTCGCCCGCATGAATTCGCCCACGACGTCGGGCCTCACGGCCGGCGGCTCCTGCGCCTGGCCCGCAACGATCACGCCAAGCAGGCATGCCGCGGACACAGCGCCGACCGGGAAAGAAGACAACTTCCTCCGGAAGCGGTTTTGATCCGCTTGCGGAGCAAGCGGTCTACGTGCGATCAATTCAGAGATCGAGATCCTCGTTGTAGCCTTCCTGGACGACCGCATTTTCGCTCCTTTCGTGCGCTTGCATGTGGGCCGCGAAGCACTCGTAGTCGCGGGCGGCCTGCTGCCAGGCTGCCGCGGAAATATCCCCCGGCGCGAGCATTTCCCGCAACCGCAAGATGAGGGCGTCGAGTTCGGCGAGCAAGGCCGGGTGTTGTTTCATGATCGCCGTGGCGGCTCGGCCGAGCCGTGGCATCCGGGCGATCGCCTCCTCGAGGAATCCCCCCTTTTCTTCCTGGGCGAAATGGCCCCGCAGGTGCTCGCGCAGCCCGCTGACGCAGGCCACGAGCCGCTCGACGTCATGCCGCGTCGGCGCGGCTGTGCCACACAACGCGGCGTGGATCGCCGACATCTGGCAGAAAAGTTCGCGGTGTTCCGCCAACACATGCCCGAGAATGATCGGGTCGGAGCGATCGATCGATGCCATAGATGAATCCTCGTGCCCGCCAGGAGTATCGTAGAGGTGTGGTCGTGCCGCGGGCGCGAACCGCCGAGCGATCGCGGGCCACTCGCATGGCACGGCGGCGGACACATGGGCTGGAAGGCGAAAGGGCGGTGACGCGATGGCCGAAGCGATGGCGATCCAGACGCCGCGCGCGTTTCAGGCGCAGGCCGTGCTCGTCGGCACCGGCATCGATCTCGCCGCGCTCGGCGCGACCGAGCGCACCGGCGGAGCGCCCCTGCTCGTCGAGCTCATCGGCACGCTCACGGGCACGAGCCTGCGGGAGGGGCTGCCGGCGCGGGGTGTGGCGGTGCTCTTTCGGTATGGCGCCGCCGTCTTCTTCGACGCCTCGCCAGCCGGCATCGCCGATTATCTCCGGCAGATCGCCCCGCAGATCCGCCAGCCTTTTCCGCAGGGGGAGCGGGAGACCGAGGTGCTCGACATCCGGGTCGAGCCTGCCGCGAAGGAATCGATCGAGGGCAACGCGCTCGTCCTCGCCGACGTCTCCCTCGAGAAGCTGCAGCTCGTCGCCGACATCATTGCCAAGAGTGTGTCGCTCGCGCACCACGAGAAAAACATCGAGAAGCAGTTCGAGCGGATCGAGCCCTTCGCCGTGAACCTCGACCACTGGGGCCGCGGCAGCCGCGCGGCCCGCGAGCTCCTGCAGCACCTCGGCGGGGCGCTCCTGGCGGAGCACCGCGTCGTGGCCGGCGCGCGGGTGGACGATTCGCCCGAGCTGCTCTGGGATCATCCCGAGCTCGAGCGGCTCTGGGCGCGGCTGCGCGACGAATTCGAGATTCGCGAGCGATTTGCGGCGCTTCACGGCAAGCTCGCGCTCATCTCGCGGACGGCGGAGACGGCGCTCGAGCTCTTGCAGAATCGCCGCGCCCTCCGCGTGGAGTGGGCGATCGTGGGGCTGATCGTGTTCGAGATCGTGCTCACGTTCGTGGAGTGGGCGCTCGCCGCTGGCTAGCAGAAACAAGCCTGCCAGCGGTATAAAACGATTCCTCGAAACCCCGGGAACCGATCCATGCCCCGCTGCGTTCTCTTCCGCGTCTGCTTCGTCCTCGCCCTCTCCCTCCCCTGCGCCGCCCGCGGCCAGCAGGTGGAGGTGGAGGAGTTCACGCTTCCCAATGGCATGCAGTTTCTGCTCGTGCCGCGGAGCGACCAGCCTAACGTGGTCAGCGCCGGTTGGGTGGCGAAGGTGGGGAGCGTGGACGAGCGGCCGGGCATCACCGGCATCAGCCACTTCTTCGAGCACATGATGTTCAAGGGAACCGACACGATCGGCACCCGCGACCCGAAGAAAGACGCGAAGTACCGTGCCGAGCAGAAGGCAATCCGCGACGAGATCAACCGGCTCGTCTGGACGAAGCAATACGAACGGTTCAACCGCGGCGAGATCGACGATCCCTGGAATCCCGCCAACGACACGCAGGAATTGCGGGTGCTCCGCGGCAAGCTCGACGCCCTCATCAAGGCGCAGCAGGGCCGTGGCGAAGGCGGCCCCGGCGCCGCCACGATCGTGAAGGACGAATTCGACCAGGTCTACACGAAGGCCGGCGGCAGCGGCATGAACGCCTTCACGAGCTATGACCTCACCTGCTACTTCATCACCGTCCCCTCCAACAAGCTCGAGCTCTGGGCTTGGATGGAGAGCGACCGGCTTCACGACAGCGTGTTCCGCGAGTTTTATTCGGAGCGCGACGTCGTCCACGAGGAGCGGCGGCTTCGCACCGACAGCACGCCCACGGGCCGCTTCCAGGAGCAGTTCGACGCGATGTTCTGGGCGTCGTGCGGCTATGCCTGGCCGGTAATCGGCTGGCCGAGCGATCTCAACAGCTACACCTACGAGCAGGCAGAGGAATACTGGAACACCTACTACCGCCCCGGCAATCTCGTGGGCGTCGTGGTGGGTGACTTCGACCCGGTGAAGGCGAAGGCCTTCATCACGACGTATTTCTCGCGGCTCGATCCCGGCACGAAGAAGCCGCCGGCGGTGGTGACGCTCGAGGTGCCGCAGCTCGCCGAGCAGCGGATGAATGCCGCGGGGGATTTTCCGCCCGCGATCGAGATCCGCTACCACACCGTGCCGGCCGGCCACGTCGATAGCTACCCGCTCGACATGCTGGCTGAATTGCTCAACGAGCGCACGGGGCGGCTCTACACGGGGCTCGTCGAGGGCCGCGGCATCGCGGGCAGCGCCCGCGCCTCGTCCGACACGCGGAAATACGCCGGGCTCTTCTCGTTCGAGGCGGAGACGCGGGGCGAGGCGACGCCCGAGCTGCTCGAAAAGGCCTGGTACGAGGAGCTCGCGAAGCTCCAGCAGGCGGAGGTGCCGGAGCGCGAGCTTCGCAAGGTGAAAAACCGGGTGGCGGCGGGCAACTACCGCCGGCTCGAAAACAACATGTCGCTCTTGATCCAGCTCGCCTTCGCCGAGGCCGTGCTCGACTGGCGGGAGATCAACGACGGCCCCAAGAAATACGAGGCCGTGACGGCGGCCGACATCCAGCGGGTGGCGAAGAAATATTTCGATGCCACCAACCGCAGCGTCGCCGTCTACCGCCGCCAGTGATCTCCCAGGTGGGACAGGCTTCAGCCTGTCATGCAAAAAGTTCAGCCCGTCGCAAATCTCGCCGCCCACACCGCCTCACCGGAACCTCATCATGAACATGCGTGTCATCGCCATCCTCCTCGCCCTCGGCGTCGTCGGCGTGCTGCTCTTGTCGCCGAAGCGACGCGACGGCGAGGCGACGGCCCTCACCGGCCCGGCGGCCACCACTGCCAAGAAGGCGGTCGCCGGCCTTCCCGCGCGGCCCGAGCAGATTGCCTTCGCGCCGCTGGAATTCACGCCTCCCGACCGCGAGTCATTTCGCCGCGTGCTGCCCGATGGCACGGCCGTCTATCTCGCGCCGTCGCATGAATTCCCGCTCGTCACGGTGTCGGTGACGTTCAAGGGGGGCGCCTCGCTCGACCCGGCCGACGTGCCGGGGCTCGCTTCGATGACGGCCCGGATGCTCCGCGAGGGCGGCACGACGAAGCTGCCGCCGGCCGAGTTCGACGAGACGCTCGACTTCCTCGCCACCGAGGTGGGCGTCAGCGCCAACGAGACGTTCACCACCGCCACGATGAATTGCCTGAAGAGCAATCTCGACGAGAGCCTCGCGCTCTTCGTCGACATGCTCCGCACGCCGGCCTTCGACGCGAAGCGGCTCGACACCGGCAAGGCCCGCGTGATCGAGGGTCTCAAGCAGCGCAATGACGACGCCTCCTCGATCCTCTCCCGCGAATGGAAGCGGCTCGTCTATGGCCCCGACCACTTCGAGGCGAGCGAGCCGACCGACAAGACGGTGGCGGCGATCACGCCCGACCGCCTCGCCGCGATGCACCGGCGGATCTACCACCCGGGCAACATGATCGTGGCCGTGTCGGGCGACTTCGACGAGAAAGAGATGCTCGCCAAGCTCGCCCAGGCATTTTCTGGCTGGGAGCGTGGGGAAGCCGCGCCAGACCCGGTCGCTCCCACGGCCGCGCTCGAGCCGGGCCTCTATCACGTGCCGAAAGAGATCCCGCAGGGGAAGGTGGTGATGGGCATGCGGTCGATCACGCGCGACGATCCCGATGCGATCCCGCTCTTGCTGTTGAACGACATCCTCGGCGCCGGCGGCTTCACCAGCCGCATCATGCAGCAGGTGCGCAGCAACGAGGGCCTCGCCTATTCGGCCCGTTCGACGCTGCAGCCGAAGGTCTATTACCCCGGCGACTTCCGCGCGGGCTTCGAGAGCAAGAATCCGACGGTAGCGCTCGCGACGAAGATCGTGATCGACCAGATCAAGGGCGTTCGCGACGAACTCGTCACGGAGGAGGAGCTCGAGACGGCGAAGGCGAGCGCCATCGAGACCTTCCCGCGGCAGTTCGAGAGCAAGCCGCAGATGCTCCGCGTCTTCGTGAACGACGAATGGACGAATCGGCCGAAGGATTTCTGGCAGACGTTCCGCGAGAAGGTGAAGGCGGTCACCCGCGAGGATCTCCGCCGCGTGGCCCAGAAGCACCTCGACCCGGCGCAGCTCGCGATCCTGGTCGTCGGCGATTGGGACGAGATCGCCAAGGGAGATCTCGACAAGCGGGCCACGATGAACGACTTCTTCGGCGGCGAGGTGAAGCAGCTCCCCCTCCGCGACCCCCTCACCCTCGAACCGATCAAGTAGGACAGGCTTCAGCCTGTCACCAATACCCCATGCCCCGTCTCCCCCTCCCCACCGCCCTGCTGCTGCTCCTCTCCGCCACCGTCGCGCAGGCCCAGCAGCCGATCCCGCCGCGCAACACCGGCCCGCAGGCGGCCGCCCACTCGCGCTATCATCAGCATCGTCGCAAGACCGTGCGTGTGATCCGGCGCACGCCAGCCGTCATGCGAGAGGATGCGGCCCGCGTGAACCGCGGCGAGCTCTTCAGCACCTGGTCAAACGAGTATCTCCGGTAGGGTAGGCTTCAGCCTGCCAACGTAGGACAGGCCTCCGTGCCTGTCGGGAAGACGGTTCAAGACAGGCAGAGACGCCTGTCGTACGAGAAGCAGACAGGCTGAAGCCCGTCCCACGATGCCCCGCAACTTTCTGCGCCCTGGGCCGTTGGATATCCCAGACGGTGAACCCTCAAAGGAGAATCCGATGACAAAGATCATGTTTCGGCCGCTTGTCGCGGCGGCCCTGGTGGCTTTCGGGATGGTGTCCGTGGCACATGCGGAGCCGCCTGCGGGTGCGAAGGATCGCCGTGGCCCGCCGTCGCCCGAACGGATGGTCGAGCATGCGATGACGTTCGACGCCGACGCCGACGGCAAACTCGACCGCGCGGAACTCACGAAATTCGCCGAGGAGATGCAGGCCATGCGGATGCGTGGCGGCCCCGGAGGACCGGGCGGCGGTGGTCGCGGCAAGGGGGGGCAAGGCGCTGGTCGAGGTCCTGGCCGCAGGGGCCCCGGCGACCCCTCGGGGGATGGTGAGCGTCCGCAGCCGCCGACGGAGTAGGCGCGCGGCTGTTCGCGGCGGCGGAGCCGGCAGGTATCCTCCGCCGCAGCATGACTGTTGAATCATCCCCGCAATCCGATCCCCTGCCGCCCCGGCCAGCCGAGGCGCATGCGCTGGAGATCGCCCGCGGACTCTCCGGCGAGCGGATTCTCTGCACGACCGTCGGCCGGGCCCAGACGGCGCATGCGCTCGCCACGGAGCGGCCGGCGGCGATCGTGACGGCCTGGTTTCTCGATCGCTACCGGCATGACCTCGCCGTCGTAGCCTGGGGCGATCGGCCCGCGGGCCTCGCGGCCGCGTGCGTGGCCGACATGCCCCCCGGTCCCTACGACCTCGTCGTGTTGCCGCTCTCGAAGGATGGTGAGGCGGAGCTCTCCCGCGAGATGATCCAGTCGGCGCTCTGCCAGCTCGCGATCGGCGGGCATCTCGTCGCGGCGATCGACAACGCGAAAGACAAGTGGCTCCACGAGCAGTTGGCCGAGACGGGTGAGACGGTTCGCGTGCGGCCGGCGGCTGGGCCGAAGCCGGAGACGATCGCCTACATCGTGCAGAAGACCCGGGAGCCGCAGAAGATTCGCGACTTCAGCTGCGAGTTTGCGTTTCGCGACCGCGATCGGCTGCTCAAGGCCGTCTCGCGCCCGGGGGTCTTCGCCCACCGGCGGATCGATCCCGGTGCGCGGCACCTGCTCAATGCGGTGGACGTCGCCCCGGAATTGCGCGTCCTCGACATCGGCTGCGGCTCGGGCTGCGTGGCGATCGGCATCGCGGCCCGCGATCCGAGCGTTCATGTTCACGCCTTCGATAGCGCGGCCCGCGCGGTCGAGTGCACGCGGCGCGGCGCGGCGCTCAACGGCCTGGGCAACATCACCGTCGCCCTCGAAGCGGCGGGGGATGTTCCGGAGCCCGGCACGTGGGATCTGGCGCTCGCCAATCCGCCGTACTACGCCGATTTCCGGATCGCGGAGCTCTTCGTGGCATCGGCGCGGCGGGCGCTCGCCCCCGGCGGCACGCTCCTGGTGGTGACGAAGCAGCCGTCGTGGTATCTCGAGCACATGCCGGCGACGTGGAACGACGTCGCGCAGGAATTCGTGAAGAACTACCACATCATCGAGGCGGTGAAGCCGTAGGACAGGCTTCAGCCTGTCGGCTTGCGTAGGACAGGCCTCTGTGCCTGTCCATCATGTGGCTCGAGACAGGCAGAGACGCCTGTCCTACTTGCCTTCCCCGGCCGACGGCGAGACCCTATCCTCTCGCCCCCATGCGATCGCCCCTCAAACCGATTCTCCTGCTCGCGGTCTGCGTCGCTCTCTGGGCGGCGGTCGCACGCGGGCAGGATCGGATTGCGCTTTTGCCGCCGATCGACTTCAATCTCGACCAGGATTCGTTCGCCAACGAGCCGCTCTCCGACGCCGATCCCGAGATCATCGCGCCGAAGCGCAAGGCCGGGGCCCCGTTCGGCTCGTCGGCGCCGTTCACGATCGGCGGCTTCTGGGCGCCGGCCGTCGCCGTGGAGGGCCAGCCGGCGGAGCTCGGCATCAATGCGCAGTATGCCCGCGTGTCGGCGCCGCTCGGCATCCCGGAGGAAGGCAAGCCGCTCTGGATCGGGATCGCGAAGTTCGGCCGGCTCGAACTGGCCACCGACGCCATCCTGCCCGACTCCGGGCAGCCTGTGCCCGACCAGCTCTGGCTCGTGGAGACCGGCTTCATGCACATCCGTCCGCTCCAAAGTGGCGGCACGCTCGGCGGGACGTTTCTCTTCGGATCGGCGAGCGATCGCCCGTATGCCGCCGGCCGCGATCTCACGCTCATGGCGGTCGGCTTCTACAACCGGCCCGCCAGCAACGACCGCGACGAGTGGAGCTATAGCGTCTTCTATTCGCCGACGTCGCAGCTGCCCTATCCGTTGCCCGGCATCGCGTATGTCTGGCGGCCCGATGACACGCTCGAGGCGAAGATCGGCGTGCCGCCGGCCATCGAGTGGCGGCCCACGCAAGACTGGACGATCTCGGCAAACTACTTTCCGCTCGTGAACTTCAACGTCATGGCCCGCCGCCGGCTGGCCGACGGCCTCTTCATGCTGGCCTACTACCGCAGCGACACGGAGATCTACTTCCTCGCCGATCGCATCCGTGACGACGAGCGGTTTTACGTCTTCGATCAGCGGGCGGCCGTGGGGGTGGAAAGGCTGCTCGGGCGGGGCTTCTCGCTCGAGTTCGCCGGGTCGTATCTCTTCGACCGTCAGCTCTTTCAGGGCACGAACTTCACGTCGGGCCGCACGGACCTGGTGCGGTTCGATCCCGGCCTCGGACTCTCGCTACAGCTGCTCTGGCGGCGGTGACGGCGCTCAAGTAGACCGCTCGCTCCGCGAGCGGATCGGAAAGGCAGGCTGAAGCCTACCCTACTGGTTGACGTGCACGACCTTCGCGGGCGGGAAGCCGTTGAAGTGGGTTGAGCTCGCGGCGGAGTAGGCGCCGATATTCTCGCTGTAGAGGTAGTCGCCGATCTCGAGCTCCGGCAATTGCTCTGCGAGGCTGATCGTGTCGAGGGCGTCGCACGTGGGGCCGAAGACGGCGCAGATCTGCGGCGTGCCCTTCTTGAAGCTCTTCAGGTGATACGTGCAGTGGTCGAAGATCACGCCCGAATAGGTGTGGTAGACGCCGTCATCGACGTAATAGCAGAGCTTGTCGTTGCGGAAGGCCTTGCCGATGATCTTCGAGACGGCGCTGCCCGCCGAGGCCACGAGAAACCGCCCCGGCTCCGCCAGGATCTCGATCTCCTTGGGGAAGAGCCGGTCGATCTCGTGGTTGATCTTCTTGGCGAGCGCCGAGAATTTCGGGACCGATTCGTCGTAGGCGGCCGGGAAGCCGCCTCCGATGTCGAGCAGCTTGAGGTTGTAGCCGCGAGACTTCGCCTCGTTGAAGATGCCGGCGCAGAGATGGAGGGCCTGGATGAAGTTCTGCGGGTTGGTGCACTGGCTGCCCACGTGGAAGGAGAGGCCTTCCACGACAAGATCGTGCTTGTGGGCGTATTCGATCAGCTCGACCGCCTCCCCGGGCAGGGCGCCAAACTTGCTCGAGAGCTCCACCATCGAGCCCGTGTTGGGCACGCGAAGCCGCAGCGCGAGCCCGGCATGCGGCGCGTGCTTGGCGATCTTCTTCACCTCCTCATGGTTGTCGTAGGTCACGAGGGGCTTGTAGCGGTCGAGCTCACGGAGCGTCTCGATCGGCTTGATCGGATTGGCGTAGATGATCTTGTCCCAGATGAAGTCCTGACGGGCCTTCGCCGGCAGGTCCTTGATGTTTTCATGGACCGTGTGGAATTCCTGCATGCTCGCCACGTCGAAGCTGCCGCCGAGCTCGTAGAAGGTCTTCACGATCGCTGGATCGCTGTTCACCTTCACGGCGTAGTAGATCTGCACGCGGGGAAAGTGCTTGCGAAAGAGTTTGTAGTTCTTCCGCAATTCGTCGTGGTCGACGACGAAGAGCGGCGTGCCATGCTTCTTGGCGAGCGAAAGGAGCGTTTTTGCGTTCATAGTTTTTTCTCCACGCGCAGGGCTCCGGGACGGCAGAAGTCTCCTCGCGGTGGGCCGGGGCGGCCCAATGCTCGTCAAGCTTCAGCCGATCCCGTCGCCCGGCCCCTCGTGATAATGACTCAATCCGTTTTCGTGTACCGTAATGGCAGGCGAGGAGGTCGGCAAACGCTCGAGGAGCGTTGGGCGTATCCTCGCCCTTGCGACGAGACTTTTGCCGCCTCCGAGCCGGTGCCACACCGAAAGGGAATGCGCTCTCAGTCAGTCTCCGTCGGTGAGGAGGAAGTTCTTGAATTGCCACGGATCGGCGGGATCGATCGCGGGCTGGTTGTAGCCGTGGAAGGCGTTGGAATAGTGCTTGAGCGGCGTCCAGTCGCTCTGGGTCGAGATGAATTTGCCGAGGTAGGGCTTGGCGATGCCGAGCACGTAGTCGTGCGGCAGGTCGTCGGGTAGGTTCACGCCCCGCTCGGGATTCTCGATCATCCACATGCAGGCCGCCACCACGGAGATCGCCACCTGCATCGTGGTGGCGTTTTGATGCGGCACGAGCCGCCGCGATTCCTCGATCGAGAGGTCGGTGCCGCACCACCACGAGGTGAGCGGGTGACCCATGACGAGCGCGCCCAGGATGTCGGAGCCGCTCGTGATCTCGTCGGTCATGATCCGGATCCGCGGCTGGAGCTTGTAGTCGTAGCCGCGGAGCTCGTGGAGGCTCGCGATCGCGGCATCGCACGGGCAGTAGGCGTAGTGCACCGTCGGCCGGTAGATCGTCGTGCCGGCGGCGTCGCGCACGGAGAGCTTCTCGGTGATGCTGAAGGCCTCGCCGTGGCGGACCACCATGCCCACGATGTTGTAGTGGGGCACCCAGCTGGCCACGAACGTGTTCATCCCCATGCGGGCCAGGCAGATCTGGCTCTTGGGTCCGTCGGGATGCTCGTAGGCGTAGGGCGGGAGCTCCTTCTCGTGCGTGCCCCAGCCCATCTCGGCCGTGGTGGTGCCCTCCTCGCGAAAGCCCTCCACGCTCCAGGTGTTCACGAATTCGTCCACTTCCTTCGGGCGGTTCGAGATCTGCGTGTCGCGCTCGCTGCAGTGGATCACCTTCACGCCGAGCTCGTGGGCCAGGTGGTTGAAGGCCTGGTTCTTCGCGTGCTCGCGGATCCGCTCGGCCTGCGCCCCGGAAAACTTCTTCTCGTCGAGGCAGGTGGCGGCGATGTCGAGCAGGGCGTGCTTGGTGAAGTGGCTGATGAGGCCGGGATTGGCGCCATGCTCGAGCACGGCCGTGGGGCCGGGCGTCTTCCAGCCGGCGATCATCCGCCGCAGGTTCATGTGCCGCCAATAGAGCGTGAGGTGCGTGGGGTGGGCGCCCTTCGAGTGCTCGTAGGGATCCCAGAGCTCGACCGACGTATTCAGGTAGAGCACGCCGTGGTCGTGGCACCACTGCACGATCTCGCAGCAGTCGATGTTCCAGGCGAGGTCGATCAAGAGGTCGCCGGCGGAGACGTGCCGGCCGAGCAGGGAGCCCAGGTTGTCGGGCGTCACCTTGTCGCGAACGAACGTGACGCCGCGGTCGATCCAGGGCTTGAGCGCGTGGTCGTTCGGCTCGAAGTCGAGGATCGTGATGTTCTTGGGGGAGACCTTGATGTGGTCGAGGAGGATCGGGAGCGTGCAGCGGGCGACGGCGCCGAAGCCGACGAAGAGAATGCGCTTGTTGAACGACACCATCGTGGGGTTTGTGTCCTCGAGTCCTTCAGGAAAAAACCGGATCAGGAAGTATATCGGCGTCGGATTCGATTGTGGTGTGGTGCCGGTTCGGGGGCGGCAGAAGTCGCGTCGCGGTGGCCCTCGAAGACTCGGTCCAAATGCTCCGCGAGCTTCCGCCGACCCCCTCGCCTCCCACGCTCGGTTTTCCGAGGAAACGCTGCAGTTGCGGGAGTCACGGGCTATTTCACGCGGACGGCCGCGCCGTCGGCCACCTGGTCGGCGGGGTATTCGATCACCTGCTCGCCGCCGGAGAGGCCGGCGCGCACCTCGGCAAAGCGGTCGCCGCGGCGGCCGCTCGTCACCGCCACGAGCCGGGCCACCCCTTCCTCCGCGACGAAGACAGCCTCGCCGTTTTCGCGGCGAAACAGGGCCGAGAGGGGCACGAGCACGGCGTCCTGCACCTCGTCGACGGTGATCTTCGCCTCCACTCGGAAGTCGTCGCCAAGCGTCGGCCGCTCTGCCGCGGGCGAGTCGAAGTCGAGGATCACGTTCACCCGCTGCTCCTCGACGCCGAGGGGAGACACTTTCATGAACCCGCGCGGCTCGACCGTCCGCACGTGGGCCGCAAGCGGCGTCGCGCCGCCCCAGGCCGTGATCTCGGCGCGGTCGCCCGGCTTCACCTTCACGGCATCCTCCGAGACGAGGTCGATCACGATCTCGAGCTCCGTCGGGTCGCCCACCTCCACAAGCGGCGCCCCAGCCGCCACGACGGCGCTGCTCTCCTGGAAGATTCGCAACAGCCGGCCATCCACCGGCGATCGCACATCCATTCGCCAGTCGGCAGCCTCATCGGCCTTCGCGCCGCCGCGGACGGGCTTCGTGCGGACGAGCGCCGCTTCCGCCATCGCCAGTTCGTATTCCGTGATCAGGAGCTGGTATTCGGCCGCCTTCACCTCCTCGACCGCCGTCCTCCAGGCCCGCTCGGCCTTGTCGAGGTCTTCGTGCGAGACCGCCTTCGAGGGAAAGAGTTCGCGGGAGCGGTCGAGGTCGGCCTGCGTGTATTCGAGCTGCACCTTCGCGCGGGCGAGTTCCGGATCGGCCCGCTGGCGGGCGGCCCGCGCCGCCTCCACGCGGGCCTCCGCCTCCGCGAGCGCGCGGGGATCGAGCAGCGAGGGATCGGTGGGCTCGATCGTGACGAGCAGCGTCTGTCCGGCCGCCACCTGGTCGCCGGCGTCGAGTTCCACGCGGCTCGTGCGGCCGGCCAGCGGCGCCGACACCACATACCGCTCCTTGATCCGCGTCACACCGTCGTCGCCGACCGTCACGGCGAGCCCGCCGCGGGCGACCTCGCGCACGTCCACCGTCACCGGCTCTGGCTGAAATCCCCACACGATCGCCCCCGCCACCGCGGCGAGCACCGCGATCGCAAGCAGCCGCGCCGGGAGTCGTGAGGTGGTCATCAATCTTTAGCCTTCAGCGTGGCCACGAGGTCGAGCCGGTCGAGCGACCGCCGCACGACGAGCGCGGCGGCGAGGGCTGCGGCGAGCACGGTCACGGCGGCGATCGCATAGGTGCGGCGGTGCACGACCACCGGAATGCGGAACAGCTCCGTATCGTATCCCCAGGATGTGACGATCACGAATCCGAGGCCCATCAGGAGACCGAGCGGCACCGCCGCGAGCGTGAGCAGCGCCTGCTCGCCGAGCATGATCGCCGACACTTCCGCCCGGGTGAAGCCGAGCACCCGCAGGCTGGCGAGATCCCGCGCGCGTTCGGCCACGCTCTGCCGCGCCGTCGTCGCCACCACGCCGCAGGCGATCACCGCGGCGAAGAGCGTGTTGACCGACCGCATGCGGAGGAGCGTTCGCGCGATCGTGTCGCGAAACGTCCGCAGCTGCACGTCGCGGGCGACGAAGCCCGCCACGCGCGGCGTGTCGGCCAGCCGCCGGTCGAGGTCGGCGGTCCGCGCGGCATCGACGGCGAGAAAGGCGCCGGAGACGGTGTCGCCTTCGCCGAGCAGCCGGCGAAGCGTGTCGAGGTGGAGGTAGGCGGAGGTGCCCACCATGTCGTCGATCGTGGCGGCGATCCGGAGCCGCGCCTTCGGCCGCCGCATCTCGAGCACGTCCACCTCGATCTCATCGCCGGGCTTCGCGGCGAGCAGCGAGGCCAGTTTTGCGCTCATCACGAGCCCGTCGCGCCGCGGCGCGTGCACGCGGCCGTGGCGGTCGATCATGCGAAAGAGGCAGCCACCCTCGGCGAGGCCGAGGATCTCCTGCCGTCGCTGGCGGTGGCCCGACGTGAGCGTGGTCGATACCACCCGAAAGGGCTCGACGGCCGCCACGCCCGGCAGCCGCGCGAATTCGCGGAGGGCCCGGGAGGCGGCCGGCTCGACGAGCGTCACCGAGCGGTCGAACCGCTGCACCTGCGTGAACTGGAAGTCGCCAAGATCGCGAACGGCATCGCCGACGAACATGCCGAGCACCATCACCCCCGCGCCCATCGCGATGCCGAGGATCGAGAGCGCCGTCGCCACCGGTCGTCGCTCGAGGTGCCGGATGACCATCCGCATCGTGAGCGGCACGAGCGCCGCAAGGCCGAGCCGCTCGATGATCGCCGGGCGGTAGCGGCCCGGTGGCTCCGGCTGCATGGCCGCGGCCGGCTTCACCGCCATCGCGCGGCCGACCGCCTGCACGACGCCGAGCAGCGCCGCGGCGGCCGCGATCGCGATCGAGAAGGCCACGACGCCCCGATCGACTTCGAACCGCAGGATCGGAAACCGGAAAAACCCTGAATAAATCGCCGTGAGCTGCTGGCCGAGCACCCAGCCCCCGGCCACGCCGAGCGCCGCCCCTGCGGCGACGACCGCGGCGGCAAGCGTGAGAAAATGCCCACCGATCTCCCTCGGTGTGTAGCCGAAGGCAGCGAGCGTGGCGATCTGCTCCCGCTGCGTGCCGACGAGCCGCGAGAGCACGAGGTGCATGAGGATCGCCGTGACGGCGAGGAAGACGATCGGGGCCACGAGCCCCATGTTGCGCAGTTCGCGGAGCTCGTTCGTGAGATAGCGGTGCGACGGCTGAAACTCGCGGCCGAAGGCGGAGAGGCTGCCGTAGCGGTCGAGCTCACGGTCGAGCGCGCGGCAGACGTCTTCCAGCCGCGCCCCCGGCGCGAGCGTGGCGATGACGTCGTTGAAGGCGTCTTCCATGTCGAAGGCGGCGGCAAGCGCCTTGCGGTCGATCCAGACGATGCCAAACGAGCGGTCGTCGGGAAAGAGATCGCCGGTGCGGATCGTGTAGACGTATTCCGGCGACGTGGCGATGCCCACGAGGTCGAGCCGCGTGCGGCGGCCGTTCAGGATCGCGTGGAGCGAATCGCCCGGTTCGAGCCGATGCGACATCGCGAAGCCTTCGCTCACGACCGCCTCCGAGCGGCGGGCGGGATCGGGAAACCGGCCCTTCACGATGTGCAGTTGATGGAGGCCATCCGGGCCGCGGTCGGGCAGCGAGATGAATCGGCCGATCGTGGGCACCGGTGCGGACTGGTTTGCTCGGTCGGAATGCGTGTCGGGCAGGTCGAGCGTCACGTCCTCCACCACGCGGGTGTCGAGCCGGCCGATGCCCGGCAGCGCGGCGAGCCGGCGGCCGACCACGTCGGGGGCCCGCTTCAGGTGCACGAAGACGTCGGCGAACCGCGCGTCGGCGTAGTAGGCGGCCTGCGTCAGCGCGAGCGAGCGGAGCATGCTCCAGGCCATCACCACCATCGCCACGCCGCAGGCCATGACGACCGCGACGGCCGCGAGCTGCAGCGACAGCCGCCGGAGGTCGCGCCAGAGTTTCGTGTCGAGGGCTGTCATGGGGCGTTCACCAGCGGAGCTTGCTCGGCGGCGTTTTTACGGCGTTTCGCTCTTCGCCGCTGATCCGGCCGTCGCGCATGAAGAGCACGCGGTCGGCCATCGCGGCGATGCCGGCGTTGTGGGTGATGAGCACGGTGGTGGCGCCGAGTTCGGCGCTCACGCGGGCGATCGCCTCGAGCACGATCACGCCCGTCCTGGCGTCGAGCGCCCCTGTCGGCTCGTCGCAGAGGAGCACCTCCGGCCGTTTCACGATCGCGCGGGCCACCGCCACCCGCTGCTGTTCGCCCCCGGAGAGCTGCGAGGGAAAGTGGCTGGCCCGATCGGCGAGGCCCACGAGCGAGAGCGCCTCGGCCGGCGGCATCGGCGCCCGGGCGATGTCAGCCACCACCGCCACGTTCTCGAGCGCCGTGAGCCCGGGCAGCAGGTTGTAAAACTGGAAGACGAAGCCCACGTGGTCGCGCCGGTAGGCGGTGCGCAGGGCGTCGCTCGCGGCGGAGAGATCGTGGTCGCGAAAGCACACGCGCCCGGCGGTGGGCAGGTCGAGGCCGCCGAGAATGTTGAGGAGCGTCGATTTGCCGCTGCCGGACGGCCCGAGCAAGACGACGAACTCCCCGGCCGCGAGGTCGAGATCGACACCCTCGAGGGCGTCGACGTCGATCTCCCCCATCCGATAGGTTTTCGTGACGCCGCGGGCGGAAAATGCGGGCGTGGCCATGGCGAGGGGACGTTTGCGGAGGGGGAAGCAGCGCATTCTAGGTGGGCTTCAAGGGGATGGTTCTTTGTGGGGGGTAGACCAAACGGCGCGATTAGTGGAAAAAATGTTTCCTGCCTTGATCGACCTCCCTGACTCCAGCCGGTGCTTCCCGCCCCGATTCGCCATGCCAGCCCCTGTGAAAATTGCGATTGCCTGCCCGATGGAATTGATCCGCGCGGGTATCCGTGAAATGGTCGCAAACACCGGCATCCAAGTGATTGCCGAGGCTGGGAACGCCGCGCAGTTGCGGACGCTCCTCAAGCAAAAGAAGCCCCAGGTGCTCGTGATCGACGGGGCGCTGCCGGGCTGCGTGCGGCAGGACAGTTTCGAATTGGTGATGGAGTTGAAGGACCGGCTGGCTGGCGCGAGCATGATTTTTCTGACGACCGTCGACAACCCCACCTACACGGCCCGCGCGCGGGCGGTCGGCGCCTCGAACTGCCTCTCGATGAGTGTCGGCCGCGACGACCTCGTCACGGCGATCCGCAACGCGGCCCAGAAGAAGCCGGCCTCCGGTGCCGGGGCATTCGTGGCTATCTCCGGGGCCCTCTCCACGCGGGCTTCGGCCACGTCGGAGAAGAACCTCACGCCGCGGGAGCAGCAGGTGCTCTCGCATCTGGCGTATGGCCTCTCCAATGAGGAGATTGCCAACTCGCTCGAGATCAGCGTCGAGACGGTGAAGGAGCACGTGCAGAAGATTCTGCGGAAGCTCGCGGTCAAAGACCGCACGCAGGCGGCCGTTTGGGCGGTTCGGCAGAAGCTCGCGTAACGCGGCTACGCGCCGTAGGACAGGGTCTTGGTGTAGGACAGGCGTCTCTGCCTGTCTTGGACGGGCACGGAGGCCCATCCTACTTATGCTTCGCGCGCCCGCGAGAGCAGTTCCTGCCGCGCCGTGACAATGATCGAGACGAGCACGTCTTTCACTTCCCGCTCGCTCCCGTAGGCATCGCGAATCGCCTCCAGCCGCTGCCGTGCGGCCTGCACGATGGCGGCCGGCTCCCGCACAGATGGTGCGAGGCCAAGCCAGGCGTGCGGGCAGGAAAGCGGGTCGGGACGGGGTGAGAAAAAGAGCGAATCGGCTGCGATGGCGATCATGGTAGGAAGGCCCAAGAGATCCAAACGCGGACGGCCACGGCGGCCATCCCTGGATAGATTGGCGAGAGGCAGGTCGCCGAGGGGCAACGGCGCAGAAAATTTTTTGTCACCCCCCCGGGCTTCGGGTTTCGATCAAGTCGGGGCGGAGAGATTCGAACTCTCGACCTCCTGGTCCCAAACCAGGCGCGCTACCAACTGCGCTACGCCCCGCGGCGGACGCCTAGTGTAGCGTCTCGACAGGCACGGAGGCCTGTCGTACGCAGGACAGGCCTCCGTGCCTGTCTCTCGGCCTGCCCGTCCTACTCGGTGATGTGGTCGAGGAGCCGCTGGAATTCGTCGAGGCTGCCGAAGGGGATCACGATTCTCCCGGCACCCTTGCCGTTGGCGTGCACCACCACCTTCGTGCCGAGCGCCCGCCGCAGCTGGTTTTCCACCGCCACGATCTGGCTGGCCCGCCGCGTGGCCGGGCGGCCCGGCTTCCGCTTCGTGGCGGTGGCGGTCGTCGTCGGGCCGGCAGTCTCGACGATCTCGCTGTCGCGCTCCTCGGTGAGCGGCGCGGGGGCGAGGTCGTCGCCCACCTCGTCGGCCCGCAGGATCTCCTGCACCGCTCCCTCGATCGCGCGGACGGAAAGCCCCTCCGCCACGATCCGCGTGGCGAGCCGCGTCTGCTCCTCCTCGTCGCCGAGCGGCAAAAGCGCGCGGGCGTGGCCCATCGAGATGGCGCCTGACCGCAGCTGCTGCTGCACGGACGCGGGCAGTTCGAGCAGGCGGATCAGGTTCGCCACCGACGAGCGGTCGATCGAGAGCCGCTTGGCGAGCTCCTCCTGCGTGCAGTTCCACGTGGCGAGATACTGCTTGAAGCTCGCTGCCTTCTCCAGCGCGTCGAGGTCGCGGCGCTGGAGGTTTTCGACGATCGCGATTTCCGACATCTGCCGGTCGTCCACGTCGAGCACGCGGACGAGCACCTTCTGCCAGCCGAGACGGTTTGCCGCGGCGAGCCGGCGCTGGCCGGCGATGAGCTGATAGCGGTCGCCCTTCGCCCGCACCACGATCGGCTGCACGAGCCCGTGCTCGCGGAGGCTGTCGGCGAGTTCGGCCAAGTCGGCGTCGCCGAGCACGCTCCGGGGCTGCCAGGGATTCGGGTCGATGACCGCGGCGGAGATCTCGCTCGAGGGGATCGACGCGGCGGCCTGCTCGATCTCCTCGGGCGCGTGGAGGATCAGTTTCGCGGCGCCGCCGCCGAGGCCGTGGGCCGCCGGGGTGGCCGGGCGGCTGGCGAGCGCGGCGTTGCCGTGGGTCGCGGGGGCCGCCTGATCCAGGCCGGCGCGTCCCAGTAGGGCCTCGAGTCCACGGCCAAGGCGTCGTTCCTTACTCACAGTCGCGTACCTCCATGCACAGTTCCGTATAGGCCCGCGCTCCTCGTGAGCGCGGCGCGTAGTCGAGCACACTCTGCGCGTGGCTGGGCGCCTCCGAGACGGCCACGTCGCGTGGGATCACCGTCTCGAAGACGATCTCCCCGAAGAAATCCCTCACCTCGGCCTCCACCTCGCTCGTCAGCTCGAGCGCGGCGTCGTGCATCGTGAGCACGATCCCGCTGAACCGCAGCCGGCCGGGCCGTTCCTCCATCACGTCGCGGATCACCTCGATCATCTGGGTGAGACCCTCGAGCGCGAAGTATTCACATTGAATGGGCATGAGCACTTCCGTGCTGCCGGCGAGCGCGGTGCGGGTGAGTTCGCCCACGCTCGGCGGGCAGTCGATCAGGCAATAGTCCCAGGCATTGAGCCCGCGGGCGAGATGACTTTCCAGCACGGCCGACCCGCTCCTCGCCTGGGCGGCGATGCGTTCCACGTCGCGCACGCTGCGGCTTCCGGGCAGGATGGAGAGATTGGCGATCGCGGTCTCCACGATCGATTCGGAGAGGGGCGCCTCCGAGACGAGCGGGTGGGTGGCGGCCGGCGCGACGCCGAAGCCGGTGGTGGCGTTGCACTGGGGATCGAGATCGACGAGCAGTGTGCGCAGGCCTCCCCTGGCGAGCCCCGCAGCGAGGTTCGCCGAGGTGGTCGTCTTGCCGACGCCCCCCTTCTGATTGGCCACACACAGAATCCGTCCCACGCGCAGAATCCTTCCGAGCGTTTTCGTGCGCACAACGCGTGCTCTCGGAATATCGGCAACAACCGGCCCGGCATGAGCCCGGTTTCACGTGAAACCGCCCGGTTTGCGCAGACGTCGCGTCTTGCCCGGTTTTACATGGAGCCGGGTAGGACAGGCTTCAGCCTGTCAAACGGCAGCGACAGGCTGAAGCCTGCCCTACTCCAGCGGGTTGAAGACCAAACCGCTGGCGAGCTTCGGGTAGAAGTAGGTGCTCTTGGCGGGCATGCGTTCGCCGGTCTCGCTCACCTTGCGGATGTCTTCCACGCTCGCGGGCATCACGAGGGCGGCCAGGGGATACTTGCCCGTGCCCAGGCCGTCGACCACCTCGCGGACGAGGTGCACGTAGCCCGGCGTCGGGATCTGCTTGGCGCCGAGCAGCTCGCCGATCACGAGCCGGTGGAGGATCGAGACGCCGAGGTTCCGCCAGGCGGGGCCGTGGTCGGCGGCCACCTGGTCCATCCGGGCCCGGCCGGCGGGGGTGATCCGGGCGAGCGTCCAGGTCTGGTCGCCGGCCGTGTAGAGGCCGAGCGTGCCCTGCTCGTCTTCGGTCTCGATCGCGTCCCACACGCTGTCAGCCGCCGCGGGCCCCTTGCCGGCGGCCTCGGTGGTGAAGCAGTCGCCAAGCTTGGCCTTCAAGTCGGCCGCGGTGGCCACGGCGGGCTCCACGAAGAGCCGGTGGGTGGGGAGCACCACGAGCCCGGGGTCGCTCATCCCCACGAGCATCATGAGCACGAAATTCGCCGGGTGGTCCGGGGGCAGGCTGCCGCCATGCGCCGCCGCGATCTCGTCGCGGTAGTTGCAGGCGGTCTCATAGCGGTGGTGGCCGTCGGCGATGAACACGGGCTTGGGGCCCATCAGCCCGGCCACCTTCGCGGCCACGGCCTCGTCCACCAGCGGCCACATCCAGCTCTTCACACCCAGGTGGTCGGTAGCCTCGAGCGGCGGCTGGCCGGCCACGGCCTTGTCGAGCAGGGCCTGCACCTCCCCCTGCGGGTCAGGGTAGAGGCCGAAGACCTGGCTGAGGTTTGCCTTGCAGGCCCGGGTGAGGAGGAGGCGGTCCTGCTTCGGGCCGCTCATCGTCTCCTCGTGGGGATGGATGTTGCCGGTGCCGAATCGCTCCAGGCGGACGCGGGCCATCACGCCGCGGCGCACATGCTTCTGCCCCTCCACCTCGAACTCCTGGTGGTAGACGTAGAGCGCCGCCGCCGGCTCCTGCATCACCACCCCCTGGTCGCGCCATTCCTTCAGAAACGTGGCGGCCCGGGTGTATTTGTTGGCGGTCTCGCTGTCGCCCGGCTCCTCGCGGTTGAGCTCGATCCGGATCACGTTGGCCGGGTGCTGCTCGTAGAGCTTCTTCTGGAGGGCGGCGTCGATCACGTCGTAAGGGGGCGCGATCACCTGCGACAGGGCGCCGACGTGCTTGGGGTCATAGCGGAGGCCGCGGAGCGGAGCGACGGTGGGCATGCTTGTCCTCGGGGCTTCTGGGAACGAGTGAAGAAGGCAGCATGGTAGCAAAACAGTTTCACGGGAAACAAAAAACGGGGGCGTCGCTTTTGCGACGCCCCCGTGTGATCGCTCGCTGTTCGCCCCACGGGCGTGAACTTAGTAGCGGTAGTATTCCGGCTTGAACGGGCCTTCGACCGGCACGTGCAGATACTCGGCCTGCTCCTTTGTGAGCTTCGTCAGCTTCACGCCGAGCTTGTCGAGGTGGAGGCGGGCCACTTCCTCGTCGAGCTTCTTGGGGAGCAGGTGCACGCCCACGTCGTACTTGTCGGTCTCCGTCCAGAGGGCGATCTGCGCGAGCACCTGGTTGGTGAAGCTCGTGCTCATGACGAACGACGGGTGGCCGGTGGCGCAGCCGAGGTTCACGAGCCGGCCTTCGGCCAGCACGATCACCGAGTTGCCCGAGGGGAGTGTGTAGCGATCCACCTGCGGCTTGATCTCCACCTTCTTGATGCCCTTCGTGTTGTCGAGCCAGGCGACGTCGATCTCGAGATCGAAGTGCCCGATGTTGCAGATGATCGCGTCGTTGGGCATCTTCTCGATGTGCTTGCCGAGGATCACGTCGCGGCAGCCGGTGGCCGTCACGAAGATCTGGCCCCGGGGAGCGGCCTCTTCCATCGTGGTCACCTCGAAACCCTCCATCACCGCCTGCAGGGCGTTGATCGGGTCGATCTCGGTCACGATCACGCGGGCGCCCAGCGACTTCATGGCATGGGCCGAGCCCTTGCCGACGTCGCCGTAACCGCACACCACCACCACCTTTCCGGCCACCATCACGTCCGTAGCCCTCTTGATGCCGTCGGCCAGGCTCTCGCGGCAGCCGTAGAGGTTGTCAAACTTGCTCTTGGTGCAGGAGTCGTTGATGTTGATCGCCGGCAGCTTGAGGTCGCCGTTTTCGTGCATCTGGTAGAGCCGGTGCACGCCCGTGGTGGTCTCCTCGGAGAGGCCGCGGATGCCGCCCAGCAATTCGGGATACTTGTTGTGCACCATCGACGTCAGGTCGCCGCCGTCGTCGAGGATCATGTTGAGCGGCTGGCCGTCGGGGAAGAAGAGCGTCTGCTCGATGCACCAATCGAATTCCTCGTTGGTCATTCCCTTCCAGGCGTAGACGGGGAAGCCGGCCTTGGCGATGGCGGCGGCGGCATGGTCCTGCGTCGAGAAGATGTTGCAGCTGCTCCAGGTGACTTCAGCGCCGAGCTCCTTGAGCGTCTCGATGAGGACGGCCGTCTGGATCGTCATGTGGAGGCAGCCCGCGATGCGGGCGCCGGCGAGCGGCTTCGTGCGGCCATACTTCGCCCGCAGCGCCATCAGGCCGGGCATCTCGTTTTCGGCCAGCATGATCTCCTTGCGGCCCCAATCGGCGAGCGCGAGATCGGCAACTTTGTAGGGCAGACGGGTTTCGACGTGGGCCACGGGAACCTCCTGATGGGGAAACCGGAAAGAAAAAGTGAGCGGGATAAGACCGCTTGGAGCGGAAGTCGGGCGGTCTCAAAGACGCCCACATGATACCCCCCTCAACCGCCTTGGGTAGACGGGCGTAACGCTGCGCGGGCCGCCTGCACGAAAGCCGTTACTTTGCCCGGGTCTTTGCGGCCGGGGGCCAGTTCCACCCCGCTGGCCGTATCCACGGCGCGGCAGCCGCTCTCGCGGATGGCCAGGGCGACGTTCTCGGGCGTGAGGCCGCCGGCCAGGGCGACGGGGATGCCGAGGGCCGGCGCGGCGGCGAGCGCCTTCCAATCGACCGTCGCGCCCGTGCCGCCGAGCGCGGCCGCGCCGGTTTCACGCGAAACCGCCACCGCTGCATCGACGATCGCCATCGCGGGCGCGGCGCCGGCGGCGCGTGCCGCCGCGATCCATGCCCGCGCCGCCGCGAGCGGGTCGGCCTGCGCGGGCTCGAGCCGCACCGCGCGGATCACCGGCATTCCGGCGAGCTCGGCGCAGCGTTCGGGCGGGTCGGTCGCGGTCGCGTCGCCGGCGAGCAGGCCGTGAAGCTGAACGGCGTCGAGCGCGGCCTCGGCGGCGATCCGGCGGATCTCGTTGGCGGGCATCCCGGCGAAGACGCCCACCTTCAAGACGCCCGCCGGCACCGCCGCCGCAATGGCGCGGGCGGTGGCCGCGTCGATCCGCCGCGGCGAGCTGGCGACGAAGTTGAGGCCGATGCAATCGGCGCCGGCCTCGGCCGCCAGCCGGGCGTCGGCGGGGGTCGTCACGCCGCAGATTTTGACATGAAACATCGGATGTTGTCTCGACGAATCCTCGGCCACGTGTCGGGCTTCCGTATCCCGACAATCCGAAAAGTCTACGTCGCCGGCAGATGGTGCAGGAAGCGGCTGCGGTTGGTCGAAACAAAAGGGTCGTCGATCCGCCGACCACCTCGGAACCACTGCCCGCGATGATCGCTCCCCGCCGCCATCCCTCGAACCGCCCGTTCCTCGCCGCGCCCCGCATCGACTTCTACCACGCGGCGAAGCAGATCGATGCCGCGCTCCACGGGCTCGACAGGCTCGTGCGGCGCGCCGAGGGGATCGGCCTCGTGGTCGGCCCGCCGGGCACGGGCAAGTCGCTCTTGTTGGCGAAGGTGGCCGAGAGCGTGCGCGACGACTTCGACGTGGCGCTGCTCTCGGGGGCGCGGATTTGCACGCGTCGCGCCCTTTGGCAATCGATCCTCGCCGAGATTGGCGAGCCCTACCGCGGCATCGACGAGGCCGAACTGCGGATCGGTGTCGTCGAACGCATTCGCGGGCTGGCCGCGACGGGCTCCGGGCTCGTGGTGCTCGTGGACGAGGCGACCACGCTCCCCACGCGGCTGATCGAAGAGCTGCGACTGTTGACCAACATCCCCACGCCGCTGCCGGCCGTCCACATCGTGCTCGCGGGCGCGGCCGATCTCGAGGAGATCCTCGGCAGCCCGAAGCTGGAGAGCCTCTCGCAGCGGATCGGCGGGCGGTTCTATCTCGAGCCGCTCGATCATGCGGAGACGGCGGCGTTCGTGCGCACGCAGATGCGGGCGGCGTCGCTCGACTGGGAGAGCCAGTTCGAGCCCGGCTGCGACGATGCCGTCTTCACGGCGTCTGACGGCGTGCCGCGGCTCATCAACCAGATCTGCGATCAGGCGCTTGTGCTCGTCACGGAGGCGGGCCGCACGCGGGTCGCGCCCGCCGACATCGCCGCGGCCTGGCAGGAGATCCAGCGGCTGCCCGCGCCCCCGGCGCTCGCGCAGGGCTCCGCGGCGGCCGGGGCTCGCGGCGGCGAGGAGCCGGCGCGGCATGCAGGCATCGAGTTTCCCGCGGAGAGCGAGGCCAGCTCGTATGCAGACGGCGTCGGCGTGATCGAGTTTGGCACGTTCGGCGAGCCGGCCCCTGCCGTGGCGGAGGACTTCGGCGTGGACGACACCATCCTCGAGCAGGGCGTGCTCGAAGAGGTGGGCCGCGCGGTCGAGTCGCTGAGGGCCGAGAAGTCTGGCTGCACGGCAGGCGCTGATCCCTGGCATGGACCGGAGGTGGAGCTCGTGTTTGATCCGTATGCCGATCCGTTCGAGGAATATTTCGAGCAGGAGGAACGAGTCGTGGAACGCTTCGTGATGCGCGGCCCGGACGACTTCAGCGCCCACGCCCATGTGTCGAGCCGCGAAGGGCTCTCGATGGCGCGGCAGCTCGATGCCTGCGAACTGCCGCAGCAGCAACCGCAGCCGCAGCCGTCGATCGCATTGGCCGTGACGGAGCCGCCCGCCGACGAAGCGGGCGATCCCGACGACAGCGACATGGTGGTGATCGAGGAGGATCTCGTGGAGCATCCGGCCGACATCCACAAGAAGTCGATCTTCACCGTGCGGCCAGGCGATTACCGCAGTCTCTTCGCCCGCCTCCGCCGCGGCGACCGGTGATGCCCCGGTAGGACAGGCTTCAGCCTGTCGTGTATCGTTGCCTGCCATGTCCCCCGACCTCCATTCCCGCGACGATTGGCCGCCGGGCCGCGTGCTCGTCCAGGCCGCCACCTACAACGAGCGGGAAAACATTTCCGCGCTGATCGACGCCGTGCTCGCGGCCGATCCCGATCTGCAACTGCTCATCGTCGATGACAGTTCGCCCGACGGCACGAGCGAGATCGCCCTCAGCGCGGCCGAGCAGAATCCGCGGGTGCATGTGCTCGTGCGCCGCGGCCGGCGCGGGCTCGGCAGCGCGATCCTCGAGGGCTTCCGGCTGGCGAAGCGCCGCGGCTTCGAGGTCTCCGTCAACATGGACGCCGACTTCAGCCACGATCCCGCCGACATCCCGCGGCTGCTCGCGGCGCTCGACCCGGTCGGGGGCAAGCCGGCCGACGTGGCGATCGGCTCGCGCCGCGTGCCTGGCGGGCGCACAGTCGGCTGGCCGCTCTCGCGGCATGTGGCGAGCTGGCTCGTCTGCTGGTTTACTCGCTGGGTGCTCTGGGTGCCGGCGCGGGATTCGTCGGGAGGCTTCCGAGCGGTGCGGCTTTCGCTGCTCGACCGGATCAGCCAGGAGCCCTTCGCGCAGGGCTACGCGTTTCAGGAAGACTTCCTCTGGCGGGTGCATCGCGCCGGCGGCCGGATCGTGGAGGTGCCGATCACGTTTACGGATCGCACGCGCGGCACGAGCAAGGCGGATTTCGCGGAGAGCAAGCGCAGCATTGGCGAGCTCTTGCACCTCGCCCGGATCACGTGGCTCGGCCGGTAGGACAGGCTTCAGCCTGTCACGTACGACAGGCCTCTGTGCCTGTCTGGACAGGCAGGGACGCCTGTCTCACGTGCGACAGGCTGAAGCCTGTCCTACCTAGGGCAGTGCCGCCGGGCCGAGTGTTGGCGAGGTCGGCGGGGAGCCGAGCTGCAGCTGCCCGCCCGGGGGCGGCGGCGGGGCCGGCTGATTCGCCGCAGGATCGGGCTTTTCCCCGAGCGCCACAGCCAGGCTCTCCCGCGCGTCCTTCAGATTCGGCGCGATCTCGAGCGCCTTCTTGAACTGCACGATCGACTCTTCCTTCTTGCCCTGCTTGTAGAGCGCCACGCCGTAGTTGTTGATGAGCGCGGGATTGCCCGGTTCTTTCTCAAGCAGTTCCTTGTATTTGTCGCCCGCCTCGCCGAAGCGTCCCGCGGCGGCCAAGGCGTTGGCGAGGTTCACGTGGATCGCCGGCACATGCGGCGTCACGCGGCAGGCCTCGGCGAATTGCTCGATCGCCGCGTCCATCTCGCGTTTCGCGGCCGCCTGGTCGCCCCGCTGGGCAAACATCTGCGCCCGCGCGGAGAGCGTGGTGCCGAGGTTGTTGTGCGTCTCGCCGAGGTCGGGCCGCAGCCGCGTGGAATTCTGGAAGTGGAAGTGGGCCCCGTCGACATCACCCCTCGAAAACTTCTTCGCGCCGAGCCGGTTGTGGGCCTGCCAGGCTTCGAAGTTGTGCTTGAGCGTGTGCTCCCACATGTGGTCTTCGTCCATCCAGTTGATGGCGTCGCGGAAGGAGAGGAAGGCGAAGGCCGCGAGCAGGAGCGCCGCGGCCGCCACAAACGTCGGCTTCGAGTCTTCCTGGGCCTTGCGAAACCAGAGCGTGGCCGTGGCGCCGATGAGCGCGAGGATGCTGATCATCGGCAGGTAGATGAAGTGGTCGGCCACCCAGGTGATCCGCATGTAGGAGATCGTCACGAAGCCGAGCACCGGCGCGACCATCAGCAGGAAGAAGCCGAGCGCGAAGCCCACGTGCCGGCCCCAGGTGGCCCGGTTCTGCCAGATCCACCAGCCGGCAGCGAAGATCACCGGCCAGGGCAGGAGCTGCCAGATCTTCGGCGGATCGACATCCCAGCGCGGGTAGATCGGCAGCAGGTTCACCGGCCAGAGGATCGATCCCAGATAATGGAAGATTCCCATCCCGGAGATCGCCGCGCGGGAGAAGAAGCCCGTCAGGGAGAAGAGGTCGCCGACGATGATCTTCTCCTGCCCGATCGCCCGGCTCCACTGGTAGGAGATGGTGATGAGGCCGAGGACGATCGAGATCGCAAACATCGGCGCGGCGAGGATGAGATCCTGCTTCGTGATCCGGTCCCGCTTCCACCAGGCGTAGAGCAGCGTCACGACCGGCAGCGCCACGACCGACGTCTTCGCAAACATCGAAAGCAGGAAGAAGCCGATGGAGGCGAGGTAGAACCGGAAGCGACGGTTCGTGTCGGGTTCGTCGTCCTGCTTCACCCAGAAGATGCAGGAGAGCAGGAAGAGCGGCAGCGAGAGCGTGTTCTTCGTTTCGGAAACCCAGGCCACGCTCTCCACGCAGACGGGGTGCACGGCGAAAAGCAGGGCGGAGACCCACGCTCCCGGCAGCCGCATCTGCGCGAGCAGCGCCCAGAGGAGCAGGGCCCCCGTGATGTGCAGCAGGATCGTGGTGACGTGGTAGCCGGTGGAGCGCAGCCCGAAGAAGGGCCATTGCGCCCAGAGCGCGGTGTAGGAGAGCGGGAAGTAGTCGGCGCCGTCGGGGTTGAACCAGAGCTTCGCGAGCGATCGCAGGCTGTCGGGCGGCACGGTCGGATCGGGGGAGACCCGGTGCTGCACGGTGAGGTTTTGCGTGAGGAGTTGATCGTCGTCCCAGAGCCAGTCGCCGTGGTAGGTGGGCGAGTAGATCCAGAGGCCGGCCAAGACGATCACCGCGAAGCGGATCAGGAAGTCGCGCCAGCGGCTCGCGCGGCTTTCCGGGGCCGCGACGGAATCAATGCCCGGCGTCAATTCGCGGTCAACACCGCGAAACTCATCATCGCGTCGCCGCTTCATGATTTTTCTGCTCGACCCCATGGTTCGCAGAGTGTAACCAAAAGTAGGACAGGCTTCAGCCTGTCTTTTCCGTGCGACAGGCTGAAGCCTGTCCTACCTGCGCTTCGCGAGCAGCCGCCCCCATTCCTCCGCGTAGCCCCGCTCCATCGCGAGCACCCGCACCCGGCCTTCGGGGTCGGCCAGTTTCGGCTCCACGTCGACCGCCTTCTTCACCGCCTCGAGCGCCTCCGCCTCCCGGCCCTGGCCGTCGAGGATGAGCGCCAGCGTGGCCCAGGCCTCGCCTCGTTTCTCCTCCGAGAGGCGAATCGCCTCGCGGGCCAGCTTCTCGGCCTCCGGCAGCCGCCCAGCCTCGCGGAGCGCCTCCGCGAGCCCCGAGGCGGCCGTGTAGGCCACCGGGTTTTTGCGAAACGTGTCTTCCCAGAGCGCGAGCGGCTTCGCCCACACCTTCTGCCGCTCGATGCAGGCCATGCCGAGGAGCACGGCGGCCGCCATGCAGCCGATCGTGGCGATCTCGCGCAGCCGCGGTCGGGCTGCGAGCCAGGCGGAATCGAGGCAGAGACCGATCGCGAGGCCGACGCCCGCCATGGGAAAGTAGAGATAGCGGTCGGCGGCGGCGCGGTAGATCGGAATGATGTTGGCCACAGGGAGCAGCGGCAGGGCGATCATCGCGATGGCGAGGGCCATGCGGCGGTCGGCGCGGATGGCGAGGATGGCGGCCGCGATCGCCGCCGCGACGATCGCGAGGGCCACTGGCAAGGGCAGGTGCTGCACGGAGTAGAGCCCGTAATCGGCGCAGAGGTTGATCGGGAAGAGGATCAGTTGTGTGTAGAGCGCGAGGATTCGGGGCTCGATCGCCATCGCGGCCGCGAGCGAGCCGCCGGGGTATTCGGGCTTCAACTCGAAGATCGCCGATTGGTCGGGTTCGAGCAGAAACCGCGCCGTGAGAAAGGCGGCCGTGGCAGCCAGTCCGCCGCCGATCGCGGCCCTCCAGAAGCCGGCGGGCTCGTCGCGGCGGCAGAGCCACCAATAGATCGCCACGAGCAGCGGTGCGGCGTAGCCCGATTCCTTGCTGCCGACGGCGAGCAGGCAGCAGGCAGCAACGGCGATCGCCCGCCAGCGGTCGCCCCCTCGCGCCGCCGGGTCGTGCCGCATCGCGAGGAGGAGCGCCCCGAGCGAAAAAGCCGTCGCGAGCAGGTCCTCCCGAAACGTCGGCTCGCAGACGGCCTCGGTCACGACCGGATGCACCGCAAACAACACCGCCCCCAGATAGCACAGTGCTTCAGCCTGTCTCCTTATTCCCCGTAAAACCCCCCACGCCATCACCACATTCGCCGCATGCAAAACCACGCTCGTGAGGTGGTATCCAAACGGCTCCCTGCCCCAGATGGCCGCATCGAGCATGAGCGACGCGAGGTGCACGGGCCGGTTGAAATCGAGCACGTCCATTCCGAGCACGCCGAACGAGAGCACGGGCAGCCAGTTCCACGGATTGTGGATAAAGTCGCCGGTCACGATCTGGAGGCGTGCGTCGTAGACGAAGCCAGCGAAGAGCGTCGGCCAAAACACGGCGAGCGTGATCGCGGCGAGCCCGAGTGCCTGCTGGCGTGGCGTAAAGCGCATACGAGTAGGGTAGGCTTCAGCCTGCCGTCACACAAAGCTTCAGTCTGCCAAAACGTCTCTACGATCCCCACGAAAGCCCGCAGCCAAAGCAAGCTCGATTTGGCGTGCCACGAGCAACGCGTCCTCGTTGTGCGTCTGACCTCCCGCCACTCCAAAACGATGCAGTCCAGAATAACCTTCGGCGGGAGAGTTGCTTAAACACATATGCATAACGTTCGCAGTAGAATCTGGTGGTGAGGGTGTTCAGTGCGGATTTGCGTCTTTTTGATCCGAACTCTCTAGACCACGAGGCCAAATGTGGTTCACGCATTGCTGCAACTGCTTGAATCGAGCCCGTATCGGTCGTTGGTCAAGCAGGCAGCCGAAGTTGTCTTTGCGTTGACAGGGCCGGCGTTGCGGTTATTCCCTGGACAGCAGCAGTGTCCAATTTGCGGCGCCCGCCTTCTCTTGTTGCGCCGTCCCGTGATTGGCAGGGCTCTGGCGGCCCAATGGCGGCTTTCGCAAGATTGGATTGCCCATTTTGAACAGCGAGAAGGAGAAATCTGCCTGGGGTGTGGCGGCTCGCTACGGGTTCGGCAGTTGGCAGATACCGTCTGCGTTTGGCTAAAAACTAAGGGGGCAGCAGAGGGCTCCCTCATGGCGGCCTGCAAGGGTTCCATTGTGCGAGGTCTCGCCGTCGCGGAGCTGAACGCATGCGGGGCTGCCCACAAAGCTTTTCGGATGATACCAGGCCTTGCCTACTCCGAGTATGAACCGGCGAACTCTCGTGTCTGCCACGAAGACATTCTAGAACTGTCTTACGCGGATGAGCTATTTGACCTGGTAGTGCACTCCGACACGCTTGAGCATGTGCCGGATGTGCATGCGGGGTTAGCCGAATTGCACCGTGTTCTCAAACCGGGTGGCGCGACAATATTCACAGTCCCGATTGTTAGCGACGGCAGGCAGACCATCGTTCGAGCCGAGCGAGTGAATGGCCAGTTGGTTTATCATAAGGAAAGGTCATTTCATGGTGGGTCGTATCAGTCCACGCAGCAGTATTTGGTTTGTTATGAATTTGGAAGTGACTTTGAGGACGCCGTGCGGGAACACGGCTTCAACGTTGAAGTGCACAAAAGCACGACAAATCCAGCGGTTGTTTCACTGATCTGTCGCAAGCCACCAAGCGGGCATGGTGCCGGCAAGTAGCCCGCGGTGCAATCGCCTTTGGAGCGGCTATGGGCCTCGCTGACTTGGAATGACCGGTTCAAACCATCCCGCAATTAGCGTTGTCATCCCCGCATACCGTTGCCGGGATTCGATCGGCCACGTTCTCGCGGCGCTCGACAAGCAGACGCTGCCGTCGAACGAAATCATAGTCGTCGATGACTGCTCGCCCGACGGGTTAGAGCAAGCGATCGCTCCGTACCGTGAGCGAATCGTGTATCTCAAAAATCAGTCCAATATGGGCCTGTCGAAGACCTATAACCGAGGACTGCGGGCGGCGAAGGGCGACTTTGTTCTTACCCTGCACTCGGACTGCCTGCTGGCGCCAGATTACATCGCGCTCGTGTGGGAAACGCTTTCGAGCAATTCCGATGTAGCGGCCGTTACTGGCCAATACGTTTTTCACGACTTTCAGGACATGACTCTGTCGGATCAGTTGTTTAGTGTTCTCAATCTGTTGCCTGTGAACGAAGGAATCCACGAGCCGATTGAGGAAATCGCGTTCATCGAGGGAAAGGCCGACCTGTTTCGGAGACAGGAACTGGAGGCAATTGGATTTTTTGACGAACACCTTGTGCTCACAGCGGAAGATCAGGACTTGTCGGCAAAATTCCGCTTAAAAGGATTTCGGTTTCTGCAAAACAACTCTGCTCACTTTCATGCCAAGTACAACGGCACTCAAGATTCGCTCTGGAAGGTGCTCCGTAAGCAAATGTCATACGCTCAAGGCCAGATGTATGTGCTGCTGAAGTACCGTGCAGGTGCAGTGCGGGCCACCACGCGCAATCGCAACATGCGGGCATTCCACAGGTTGTCGCAGGTCTTAGTAACAGCCTGTGCCCTGGGACTTGTGAGTGTGGCTCCCATTTGGCCATCCGCGATGACCATGGCCTGGGCTTTGGTGGCCATTCGGTCCGCATACTACTTTGCGATCGCTGCCCCGATGCGGATGCCAGCGAGGCTAATCGCGGTGCCAGCCGGCCTGGCAGCGGATGCGCTGTACACGTGGGGGCTTTTGCGGGGGCTTGTGCTGTTTGTGTTAAAGGGCGCGGTGTAACGCCATATTTCACGCCGGCCGGCTCACGCCTCACGACCGCCATGATGCGGGGAGATTGCGTTCCACCTCAATTCCGGTGAACGTTTTCGTGGTTCGCGGGCCATGCTTCTTCGCCCACTGAGCCATGCGCCCAACGCCTTCTTCGAGCGAAAGCGTGTTCTGCTTGCCGAACACGTCGTCGGCATGAGCGCTCGAGGAAAACGCATGCACAACCTCTTTGCGAGCAGGCAAATGAGCGACGTTCAGTTGTGCCCCGAATGATGCCGAAACAGCACGTGCGACATCAAGAACCGTGCGTGGGGACTCGCTGCCGACATTAAAAACCTGATTTCGGGCGCGGGCGTTCATGACGCACTTCGCGATGGTCGGGGCGACGTCGCTGATGTGAGTGAATGCGCGAGTCTGAAGGCCATCTCCAAAAACAGGGAGTGGCTTATCCTGCATGACGTTGTTCATGAAGATGCCGACGACATTGCGGTATCGGTCGCCGATGTTTTGGTGCTCGCCGTACACGTTGTGCGGCCGGAAGATCGTGTAGTCGAGCCCAAACATTTCGTGGGCCGCCTTGAGATCCAACTCTACGCCATATTTCGCGATGCCGTATGGATCCTCGGGCGTCGGCACCATCTCTTCCAGCATCGGGGTCTGCCCGGGCCCATAGACCGCGATGGAACTCGTGAACACAAACCGCTTCACAGTGTTTGCATTCACGGAAGCGTTAATGAGGTTGATCGAGCCCAAGACGTTGTTGCTGTAGTTGTAAGACCGAATAAAGTGAGACAGGCCTTCGGCGGCATATGCGGCCAGGTGATAAACGAAGTCGAATGCATAGGTGTCGAAGAGTCGATTGACCAGAGCCGCGTCCGTTATCGACCCTTCGACGAATGTCGCTCGGCTCGGAACGTTTTCACGAAATCCGCCACTCAGGTCGTCCAGCACCACGACGTCATGCCCGAGTTCAAGGCAGAGGGCTGCGACATGCGAGCCCATGAATCCTGCACCGCCAGTTACGAGGCTAACGCTCAAAGCTCACTCCTTGTCGGGCGTCGAATTAGTGAAGAGTCTGAGGCCCCTTGGAACCGTCGAGCCCGAGGGAGTGTCTAGAGGTCGCCGGTTGCGGCTGTGGACGGTGAGTCTCAGCAACGACGAAAATCGGTCGATCTTTCGACTGGAAGTAAATCCGGCAGACATACTCTCCGACGATTGATGTGGCGATCAGATTGGCTCCACCGAGCATAAACGCCAGAACGAGCAGTGATTTCCAGCCTGGGACCGATTGGCCGCCGAATACCAGACTGCCAACTAGGACGAACACCATGTAGATGCCGGCAGCCAGGCAAACCATCGTCCCAAGCAAAAGAGCAACGCGAATGGGGAGCCTGGAATAACCAAAAAGCCCATCAAGAGCCCCCTCGATTCGCCGAAGGACGCTGTAACGCGTGGTGCCCGCATAGCGGCCTGGCCGGTCGTAGGGCACTCCGATTTGCTTGAATCCCACCCAACTTCGCATGCCTCGAATAAGGCGATCGCGCTCGGGCATCTGGGCGATGAGCTTTGCGACCCGCTTGCTCATCAAGCCGAAGTCACCGGCATCGAGCGGGATAGGCCTTTCGGCGATGGCATTGAAAAGGCGGTAGAACGTTGCGAAGCAAAACCTCAGCCAGAGCGGTTCTTTGCGGTTTTTGCGTACGCCATACACGACGTCATAACCGTTTAGAAAATGCTCCAAGAACGTGGCAATGAGTTCCGGCGGATCTTGGAGATCAGCGTCCAGGAAAATCACCGCGTCGCCGGTAGCATGAGCCATCCCGGCGGTTATCGCGGCCTGATGGCCGAAGTTTCGGGAAAGCCGGACGATCAGCCACGACAGGTGTTCGTCTGTGGGGAGTGTGGAAATCCGATCGACCGTGTCATCAATGCTTCCGTCGTCAACAAAGACAGCCTCGAACGTGGCGGTTTGAATATGTGCCGTTACGTCGCGGAGCCGGGACCAAAGAGCCCCGACATTCTCGGACTCGTTGAGAACGGGAATGACGAGCGATACAAGCATTGTTCAGCGGCTCTGGGCGAGGAACGGGCTCAACGGCGAGCACCCCATTTAGAATCACTGTAGCATCCGCTCCTTCGGTGTCACCAAGAACCGTCCAGACGCTATATTCCCCCCCACGGCGTTACGTTTTTTTGCTGCGATCGCCGATCACCAGGCGTTCATTCATGGCCAACTTACGGTCGATGCCATTTGTTGCCCGCCAGGACTGGCTTGCGCTAGGCGTGCTGCTGATTTCGTGCTTTTTGGCGTGGAGTGCAGCCAACTCGAAGTGGTCGCTCGAGGACTGGCAGCTGCCGCCCACCTATGTGCATGACCCCGAGCGGGGCGACTTCTTCGCCAATGCCGCACAGCTGAAGGCGTCCGCTGCCTGGGGCGGCGTGCCGTTCCTCTGGAAAACGGTTCCGGATCTTGGAGCACCTTACGATGCAAACTGGAATGACTTCCCATCACTGGATGAAGTCGTTTTCGCGATTCAGGTCGTGCTAACGAGATGCTTCGGCCTCTTCACTGGCATCAATGTGGGTGTCGTGCTGGCCAACATGCTCGCGGCCGTCGCGCTTTACTTCGCCGCTCGGCTCACAGGGGCAAACCGTCTGTGGTCATTTGTCAGTGGCCTGGCATTTGGCCTGTCGCCGTTCATCTTTGCTCAGTCGCCGCATCACATGCAGGTGGCTTACGTTTGGCCGGTTGCCTTTTTCCCGCTTGTCTGGCGGGCCGTCTCCGCACCGCCAGGCATAACATCGGGCTCGAGGCCTTTTTGGTGGGCGGTTGGTTGTGGATTCCTGGTTGGCCTGCAATTTGTTTACTACACGAATGTTTTTTGCCAGCTTGTCTTGCTCGGAAGCGCGATTCAGTTTTATCGCACGCGAAATGCAGGTCCCCTGCGAGCGGCTTTTGCCGTAATTGCAGCCGCCGCGGTCGGCTTTGCGGTTAATAACCTCGACGACTGGACCTACCGGCTCTTTCACGAGCCGAATGCAGGAGCATTCGTCAGGGAGTACAAGTGGCTGGAAATTTACGGTCTTAAGCTCGTCGATCTTTTCATTCCGCCGGGCACTCATCGTTTCGATCCATTCGCGCAATTTGCGATTGCCCATCGGAAAGCAGCCCCGTTGCTCGACGAGGGAGGCTCTTATCTCGGTATCGTCGGCCTTCTTTCACTCTCATGGGTCATGGTCGATGCGATTCGGGCTGGCTTGCGACAGCGGTTCGATGAGGTCCCGATGGAGGCCTGGTGGATTCTCTGGATCGTGTTGATGTTCACGACAGGCGGACTGAACGCCATGCTCGGTGCCGCAGGCTTCACAATGTTTCGAGCGACCTGCCGATACAGCGTGGTAATTCTCGTCATCTGCCTGCTCTATGCAGCCCGTCGCCTGTCGGAGATGGAGGCGTTTGGCAAGTCCCGAGATACGGACGGTACCGCGAGGATTCTGTGGTCAACAATCGCGGGAGTTGTTGGGATGGTGATTCTTTTCGATCAGGTGCCTCGCCCGCAAACTTCGGAATATACAAACGCAGTTGCGGCGCTCGTCGATTCTGACCGCAGGTTCGTCGCCAACATGGAGGCAGTCCTGCCGAAAAACGCGAAGGTTTTTCAGTTGCCGGTGATGGAGTATCCGGAATCGCCCGCGGCCGGCCTGGGGTCTTATGAGCACTTTCGCCCGTACCTCTATAGCTCGAAGCTTCACTTTTCGTTTGGGTCTCAAAAGGGGCGTGCAAGGGAGGCGTGGCAGAAGGAGTTAGCCTCGCTGCCCATCGAGAAAGTAATCGAGGAGCTTAAGAGTCGGGGGTTCGGTGCTGTCTATATCAACCGCCGTGGCTTTCCCGACGGAGCCAAAACGATTGAGGACTCGATTCGCGAGATGGGCTTCACAAAGCCGCTCATTCGCAGCCCCGCCGGCGACCTGGACTGTATTGTGCTTACGGATAGCAATAAGGCTGAAAAATAGCGGGCACGAGGGTGATTTCTTACGTTGAGTAGGTCTGGGAGGATCGCTGTTAAGCGGGTTTGGCAATGACTGCGATGATCTGGCATGAACGGCCGCTTCGCGTGTTGATGGGCCTCGTTGCCCTCATGGGAATCGCCTTCATGCCGAAGGAGATGTACCCCGGCGATCCCAACACGATGAGGGAGGAAACGCGGGCGATCCTTTTGCACGGCGAGTTGGCCGTATCGGATGTCGTCGTGCGTAACTACGCACAGAACGGTGAGCCCGGCCAATACGTCGTTGATCATCCCACCAACGGCCGCTCGTATTCGAAATATGGCTCGATGGCCGCGTGGTTCTACTTGCTGCCGATGGGATTGGAAAACGTGATCGAGGGCGAACTGCCGCCGTTCGTCAGCGATCGCCGCGTGCTCTACCTCAACATCTTCAATATCGTTTTGTCCCTGCTCGTGGCGGCATCCGTTTATCGTACAGCGCGGCGTTTCCACGCCGCTCCTTGGGTGGCCGCCACTTTCGTGGGCCTGTGCTTCTATACGACGTTTCTTTGGAATTACCTGCGGGCGCAGAATTCCGAAATCATGCAGTTGCTGCTCTTCGCATGGGCCGTAACGGCTTTTCTCGACGTTCTGGACGAGAGGAAACGCGGGGGCAGTGGCAGCGGCGGTGTCATTCGTCTCTGGCTGGTATGCGGCGCTCTGTTGCTCATGAAGATTGCGTTCCTGTTCGTTGGGCCAATGTTCGCTCTGGCTTTGGCGGTGGACCGCAAGCAGCGCAGCGGCCAGTCATGGTTTACGAGCATGATGTCCGAGTCGTGGGTTCATGTGGTGCCGGCGCTGTTGACGTGGGTGGCCTTGGCGGCCCTCAACACGATCAAATTCGGTGCGCCATGGCTCACCGGCTACCACGTATGGCGAACCGACATCACTGGTTTCAATGGCAATCTGGTCGATGCCATCTACCAGTTGCTCTTCTCGGTGCAATGGGGATTTCCATTCTGTTTTCCCGTGCTTGTGCTGGCTGTGCCCTTTGTGGGGCAATGGCTTCGCCGATACGGGGTGGCCTATGGTGCCCTGCTGGCCATCGCGGGCCTCTATGTAGCGCTCATCGGGATGATGCCGAGTTGGAGAGGCGAGTGGTGTTATGGTCCGCGATACTGGATCTTCGTCCTTCCATTCGTTGCTCTGCCAGCGGTTGATGCAATCGCTTGGCTTGCCGGCAGCGGCTGGAGAAATCGGGTGTGCTTGGCAGCGGTAACGCTGGCCCTCGTGCACTCGGCCAGGCTTCAAATGGAGGTCAATCGAAGCCCGTTTTTCGCTGTGTACTATCTGCGTTCCCCAATAGAGCGGAGCATGACGGCGGATACCGCGCGGTATTTCGAGCATCATGCCTATGGCCGAATCCTGAGCGATTGTAGGCGCCACCAGGATGAGCTTGATGTGTTGCCATGGTGGAAAGACATGCGAAAAGGCGCTGATCCCAAGGCAGCCAGTGCGTTTGAAGGGCATGTAAAAGCGGTGGTGAATGCGGGCAATCTTTACTGGTTTCAGTGAGCGGCAAGCATGCTGCAGGTGAAGAATGGCTAAGCACGGATTTCGCAAGCTGTCTGTCCTGATGGCGGCATACAACGAGCAGGCAACGCTGCGCGAATGCGTGGCAGCGGTAATGCAGTCGCCGCTCGCCGACGGCTTGGAACGGGAAATCGTGCTCGTGGATGACTGCAGCACGGATTCGACGTGGCAAATCATGCAGGAGTTGGTGGCCGATCACCCCGCTTCCATCCAGGTCCATCGGCAGCCGGTCAACATGGGCAAGGGCGCGGCCATTCGTCGGGCGATCGAATGTATGAGCGGCGACCTCGCCATTCTCCAAGACGCTGATTTGGAGTACGACCCAGCCGAGTATTCCAGGATGCTGGCGCCCATTTTGGATGGTCGCGCCGACGTCGTATTCGGAAGCCGGTTCACCGGGGCGGAGCGCCGCGTCTTGTATTTTTGGCACAGCGTTTTGAACAAGGCGCTGACGCTGTTGAGCAACATGCTCAACGACACCAACTGGACGGACATGGAGACGTGCTACAAGGCGTTTACCGCGAATGCGATCAAGGCGATTCCCCTGTATTCGAATCGCTTTGGCATCGAGCCGGAGATCGCGGCAAAAGTCGCCAGAAACCGTTTCCGGATGTACGAAGTGCCGATTACCTACAACGGCCGCGGTTATGACGAAGGCAAGAAAATAGGCTGGCGAGATGGCGTCGCCGCGATTTGGTTCATCTTCAAGTACCGATTTTTCTCGAGCTACTCGGACGCCGGGAAGTCAACGCTCGATGCCCTCGAGCAGGCCCCAAAGTTCAATCGCTGGATGTATGACTCGATCAAGCCATGGCTTGGTCAGCGGGTCGCTGAGCTTGGGAGCGGCCAAGGCAATCTGAGCGCGTTTATCGTCAATGGGCGATCCGCTTTGCTTACGGATTACCGCGACGATTACTGTCAGCGTTTGTCACACAAGTGGGGTGTGCGGCGAGATGTTTCCGTGGCGCGGCTCGACATGACCCGCAGCGAAGACTACGCCGCGATCGAGGCATTTGCCCCCGACAGCGTTGTGTTTCTCAATGTGCTGGAGCACATCGAAGACGATCGCGCAGTGCTGCGGAATCTTTACGGCCGCATTCCGGCTGGCGGCAGGCTGGTCGTTCTCGTGCCGTATGACATGAAACTTTACAGCCAATTCGACGAGGACTTGGGGCACTACCGACGGTACGGGAAGGGAGAACTTGAAGAGAAAGTGAAGGAAGCCGGCTTTCTCGTGGAGCGGAGGTTTTTCTTCAATAAACCTGGCCGGCTGGCGTGGTATCTCTTCAACACGCTTGGTAAACGACGCGCGCTGTCATCGGCCCAACTAAAACTTTATAGCTTCCTGACCCCACTGTTCAGGGTTTGGGACAAGATTGTCCCCGGGGTTGGGCTTAGCATCGTCGTGGTTGCGCGAAAGCCTATTTCTAGCTAGCCGCGGTGATGTCTACATCCAAAACGCTCTCCATGAAAATCCTCATTCTCGGCTCCCAGGGCAATCTCGGGCAGGATCTCGTCTCCGTTTTCTCGGACGCTTGAGCCGGCGGGCCGATTCCATTGACCTGCCATAAAAACGGGAATATGCTTTCCCATATGAAGACGACCGTTGATCTCCCGGACGATCTGTTCATCGCGGCGAAAAAGCGAGCGGCCGAACTGCGGCAGCCGCTGCGGGCGCTCATCGAGCGCGGCCTTCGCGCCGAGATCGGCCGGTCGGCCAGTCAGGGCCGCAAGGCGAAGCCAGCCAAAATTCGCTGGGTGACGGTCGCAGGCGGTCTGCCCGCCGGTGTCGATGTGGCTGACCGGGCCGCCATGCACGATTGGCTGCGGCAGCAGCGATGATCGCCATCGACACGAATCTGCTCATCTATGCCCATCGCGCGGCTACCGCCGAACATCGCGCCGCCCGCGGAGCGATAGAAGCGGCGCTCAATGCACCCGGTGGATGCGGGATCACGCTCCCCAGCGTCGCTGAGTTTTTCAGCATCGTCACGCATCCAACCGCGAGCGGCAGGCCGTCGCCACCAAAGTCGGCGGCTGATTTTTTGGCGTCGCTTCGGGAAAGCGGCGTTGAAGACCTCAAGCCGGGGCTCGGCTTTTCCGCGCGGCTAGTCCAGCTGGCGGCCGACTTGGGGGTGAAAGGATCACGAATCTTCGATGTGCAGATTGGGCTCTGTGCGCTTGACGGCGGAGCAACCGAGCTGTGGACGCACGACGGCGGATTCGTGAAGATCCCGGGGCTCGTGATTCGCGATCCGTTGCTACAACGCCCCTGATGAAGGACCCCCATGAAAATCCTCATCCTCGGTTCCCAGGGCAATCTCGGGCAGGATCTCGTCTCGGTCTTCTCGGCCGCGGGGCATGACGTCGTCGGCTGTGATCGTGATGAACTGGACGTCACGGACTACGCGGCCGCGCGGGCGATGATCGGCCGCGGCTTCTCGGCCGTGATCAATGCCGTGGCCTACAACAACGTCGATGCCGCGGAAGACCCGGCCAATCGGCCCATCGCCTGGAAGCTCAATGCAGAGGTGCCAGGCGAACTGGCCCGGGCGGCTCGCGACGCCGGTGCGGCCTTCGTCCATTACAGCACCGACTATGTCTTCGCCGGCCAGAAGCCCGAAGGCTATGTGGAAAGCGACACTCCCGATCCGATCTCCGCCTACGGCGAAAGCAAGTTCGCCGGCGAGCAGGCCGTCGCCACGGCGTAAGCCGGTCACGTCGGCGGCAGTGTCGCCGGCACGGTTCATGGCGCGATCCGCTCGACGATGGGCGTCGATTTGGTCTGCTCGCTTTCCGAAGTCGATCCGCGTGCGAGATCTGCTGGAGCGATTGCTTCGTGAGAACGTCCCGTGACAAAGCCAGCGGTCGATCGAGGGCGCGTCGCCACTTGATAAAATGTGTACATGTGTACATATTTTGGAGAGGATCGTTTGCTTGTTGACGGCGTATCCCAAAAAAGGAATACTTGCGTGGACGGTGGAGCTGGTACGACGCGGCCAAAGCCGCTGGAGTGGGTCGGCAGTTCGAAGGACGAATTGGCCCGATTTCCTGGCGCAGTCCGGAGAGAGTGTGGCTACGCCTTGTATCTGGCCCAACTCGGCATGAGGGCCCTGAGCGTCAAGGCTCTCAAGGGATTTGGCGGAGCGAGCGTCTTGGAAATCGTCGTGCCGCACCAAGGAGATGCGTATCGGGCCGTTTACACCTTGGCTTTTGCCAAGGCTGTTTTTGTGCTGCACGCGTTCCAGAAAAAATCGAAGCAGGGCGTGGCAACGCCGCGAAGGGAAGTTGAGCTGATCCGTCGGAGGCTTGCGGTGGCCTCGGAAGCCTACAGGGACTTGTACGGAGAAGACTGAAAATGCCGACTGAACGAATCCGTCGAAGTAGCGGAAATGTCTTTGCTGACCTCAAGATCCCGAACGCAGATCAGTATCTCGCGAAGGCTGAACTTGCGGCGAGAATTCTCGAGATCATTCGGCGCCGACGACTCACGCAAGCGGAGGCGGGCAAGATCTTGGGGATCAAGCAGCCAAAGGTATCGGCCCTATTGCGTGGCAGGCTCGATGGTTTTTCCAGTGATCGCCTCTTTCGGTTGCTCAATGCGTTGGGGTGCGATGTGCAAATCAGTATTTCAAAGCCCCACCCGAAAACGCATGGTTTGGTGAAAGTGAAGGCAGGCGTCGCCTCATGAAAATCCTCATCCTCGGTTCCCAAGGCAATCTCGGGCAGGATCTCGTCTCCGTCTTCTCGGCCGCGGGGCATGACGTGGTCGGCTGTGATCGCGATGAACTAGATGTCACGGACCATGCCGCCGCGCGGGCGATGATCGGTCGCGGCTTCTCGGCCGTCATCAATGCCGTGGCCTACAACAACGTCGATGGCGCCGAAGACCCGGCCAATCGGCCCATCGCCTGGAAGCTCAATGCCGAGGTGCCGGGTGAACTGGCCCAGGCCTGCCGCGAGGCCGGCGCCACCTTCGTGCACTACAGCACCGACTACGTCTTCGCCGGCGACAAGCCCGAAGGCTATGTCGAAACCGACGTGCCGAAGCCGATCTCTACCTACGGCGAAAGCAAGTTCGCCGGTGAGCAGGCCGTCGCCGCAGCCGGTGGCAAGTGGTATGTCTGCCGGCTCTCGAAGATCTACGGCAAGCCGGGGCCCTCCAAACTCTCGAAGCCGAGTTTCGTGAGCGTCATGGTGGGCCTGGCGAAGACGAAGCCCGAACTGACGATCGTCGATGAGGAGGTCGGCAGCCCGACCTACACCCGCGATGTGGCCACGGCCACGCTCCGGCTCCTCACCGAGCAATTCCCGCCGGGCATCTATCACCTCGTCAACGAAGGCCCGGGCGTCACCTGGTATGGCTTCGCCGAGGAGTTTTTCACGCTGCTCGGGATCAAGACGCCGCGCAAGCCCGTCACGTCGGCGGCCTTTCCGAAGCCCGCGAAGCGGCCGCCATTCGCCGCGCTCAGAAACACGAAGTTCCCGCCGCTGCGCACCCGCCTCGAGGCCCTCAAGGCGTTTTTCCAAGACTGCCTGCCGCAGGGCTGATGAGCTGGTTGACGGCAACGCCATCGAATACTATACATCAGTTCATTCGCGACGGGAGCGATCGGCTTGCCCCGCCGCCCCGAACGGTGGATATTTGATGATCGAGAGTGTTCGAGGAGCAGCAACACCATGGTCAGCCTCACGGAAATCCGAAACCGTCTCCAGCCGTCGTTTACCGCCGATCAGGCGGAGCTCATTGCAAACCTTCACGTGGAAATGCACGACCAACTCGTGACCCGGCACGACTTCGCCGAGCTCAGGGGCGTTGTCGAACGGCTCGCCACTTCGCAGCAGGAACTTGCTGAGTCCCAGCAGCGGACGGAGAAGCATGTCGGGGAACTGGCGGAGGCGCAGCAGCGCACAGAGCAGCGCGTCGAGCAACTGGCTGAGGCGCAGCAGCGCACGGAGCAACGTGTCGAGCAGCTGGCTGAGGCGCAGCAGCGCACGGAGAAGCGGGTCGGGGAACTGGCCGACGCGCAGCAGCGCACGGAGAAGCGGGTCGGGGAACTGGCCGACGCGCAGCAACAGACGGAGCACGTAGTCGCCGACCTCGCTACATCGGTGACGCGTTTGGAATACGCCGTCAAGGATCTGGCAAAACAGGTCGGGGGGCTGGCCGCGACGGCCGGCAGCAACCTCGAGGCCTACGCCAGCGAGCGTATCCCGGAGGTACTCGCGGAACGATTCGGATTTTTCATGGAATCGTGCGGGAGCGAGTCGATCGAGTGTGCCGGAAAGGCATATGAATTCGACGCCGTCCTCCGCGGCACGATCGACGGCCGGCCGGTCGTCGTGCTCTGCGAGGTGAAGACCAATATCTCCGAGTCGGAGGTCCGCGGCTTTCTGCGGATAGTTGATCGCGTTCGGCCCACGGTTGCCAAGCAGGCCGATGGCGCCGAGGTGCGGCCGCTCTTCTTCGGTTATCGGGCCGCCGTGGTCACGCAGAAATTGGTCACGGGTAATGGGGCATGGCTCGTCTTTCCTCGGGGCCTCGTAGCCGCGGCCTGACATGCCATCTCATAAGCCCACGATCGGCATCCTCACCGGCGGCGGTGATTGCCCCGGACTGAATGCCGTCATCCGCGCGGCCGTGAAATCCGCGCTGCGGCTCGGCTACGACTGCATCGGTTTTCTGCGAGGCTACGAGGGCCTGGTCGATCCCGTGGCCTACATGCCGCTCGACCTTCATAACACAGCCAATATCCTGCTGCAGGGCGGCACGATCCTCGGCTCGACCAACAAGGGCCGGTTCTCCGCGCTCGTCGGCGAAGGTGAACGCGTGCGGATCGATCCGCAATTGCTTTCGCAGGCCGCCGCCACGGTGCGGCAGCTCGGCGTCACGGGGCTCATCTGCATCGGCGGCGATGGGTCGCTCGCCATTGCCCAGCAGCTTCACGAGCACGGCATCCCGGTCGTGGGCGTGCCGAAGACGATCGACAATGACCTCAGCTGTACGGCCTTCACGTTTGGATTCGACTCCGCCGTGGCCTGTGCCACTGACGCCCTCGACCGGCTCCACACGACGGCCGCCAGCCATGAGCGGGTGATGGTGCTCGAGGTGATGGGCCGCCATGCCGGCTGGATCGCCCTGCATGCGGGCATTGCCGGCGGCGGTGATGTGATCCTGATCCCCGAGATTCCGTGGACCTTTGAAAACGTCTGCCAGAAGGTGCTCGATCGCGAGCGGGAAGGCCGGAGGTTCACGCTGATCGTCGTGGCTGAAGGGGCGCATCTCCCCGATGGCGGCCTCGTGCACGACAAGCATGGCCAGCATGGCGCGGGCGGCAAGGAAAAGCGGCAGGTGCGGCTCGGCGGGATCGGCGAGATCGTCGCCAAGGAGGTGGCCAAGCGGCTCGACCGCGAGGTGCGGGCGCTCGTGCTCGGTCACTTGCAGCGCGGCGGGACGCCCACTCCCTTCGACCGCGTGCTGGCCACGCAGTTTGGCGCCCATGCCGTTCGGCTTGTCCATAATGGGCGGTTCGGTGAGATGGTCTGCTACCGGCCGCCTGAGATCGAGAGCGTGTTGATCGCCGAGGCGATCCGCAGGCTCGCGACGGTGGAGCCGACGAGTTCGGCGGTGCAGGCCGCGCGGGCGCTTGGCATCGGCTTCGGCGACGGCGTCGAGGCCAGCCCATTCGCGCAGTAGGACAGGCTTTAGCCTGTCAGCGTTTTTTTGCTGACAGGCTGAAGCCTGTCCTACGGGGCCGATCCCTTGCCGACCGGGCCGCCGGATGCTCTGCTACGCGTCTTCTGGAATCTGAACAACGCGGGGACATTCATCGATGGCTACGCCAGAAAAGGCTGCCGGCAGGGTTGCCAGCGTGATGCAGGAAGATCGGGTGTTTCCGCCGTCGGCGGAGTTTTCGCGCCGGGCCCGGATCGGGTCGCTCGCCGACTATTCCAAGCTCTACGACGAGGCCAAACGCGACCTCGAAGGCTTCTGGCATTCCCGCGCCCAATCGCTCCCCTGGATGAAGCCCTATTCGAAGGTGCTCCATTGGGAGGCCCCGGTGGCGAAGTGGTTCGTCGGCGGCCAGACGAATGCCTCCGCCGCCTGCCTCGATGTCCACATCGCCGCCGGCAATGGCGAGAAGACGGCGCTTGTGTGGGTGGGCGAGCCCACCGGCGAGCGGCGTGAATACACGTACAAGCAGCTCCATGCCGAGGTCTGCAAGTTCGCTGCCGGCCTCGAGAAGCTCGGCGTGAAGCCGGGCGAGGTGGTGTCGATCTACATGCCGATGACGCCCGAGCTCGTGATCGCGATGCTCGCCTGCGCCCGGATCGGCGCGGTGCATTCGGTGATCTTCGGCGGCTTCTCGAGCGAGGCGATCGCCGACCGCAATCACGACGCCAAGGCCGTGGCGGTGATCACGGCCGACGGCGGCTGGCGGCGCGGAGCGCAATTGCCGCTCAAGAAGAATGTCGACGAGGCGCTCGCATCGAAGTCGCATGGGCCCTCGACCGTGAAGCACGTGGTCGTGCTCAAGCGCACGGGGCAGCCCGTCGAGATGACGCCTGGCCGCGATGTCTGGTGGCACGACGTCGTCGCCGGCATGCCGGCCGACAAGGCCCCGGTGGCGATGGATTCGGAGGCGCCGCTCTTCATCCTGTACACGAGCGGCTCGACCGGAAAGCCGAAGGGCATCAAGCACACGACCGGCGGCTACATCCTCTGGGCCAAGACGACGGCCGAGTGGGTGTTTGACCTGCGCGACGACGACCTCTTCTGGTGCACGGCCGACTGCGGCTGGATCACCGGCCACAGCTACGTCACCTACGGCCCGCTCGCCGCCGGCGCGAGCATCCTGATCTACGAGGGCGCTCCAAACGCCCCGCACGAGGGCCGCTTCTGGGAGATCATCGAGCAGGAGAAGCCGACGATCTTTTATACGGCGCCCACGGCGATCCGTTCCTTCATGAAGTGGGGCATGCAGCACATCGACGGCCGCGATCTCTCGAGCCTGCGGCTCCTCGGCACGGTGGGCGAGGGCATCAATCCCGAGGCCTGGATGTGGTATCACGAAGTCATCGGCGGCAAGCGCTGTCCGATCGTAGACACGTGGTGGCAGACGGAGACGGGCGGCATCATGATGAGCCCGCTGCCCGGCTGCACGCCCACGAAGCCCGGCAGCTGCACGCTCCCGCTCCCCGGCGTGGTGCCGGAGATCGTCGATGCGGCGGGCGACGCGGTCGAGCGGGGCGAGGGCGGCTGGCTCGTGATGACGCAGCCTTGGCCCGGCATGCTCCGCGGCATCTGGGGCGACGACGAGCGGTTCCAGGAAACCTATTGGTCGCGGGTGCCCGGCAAATACCTGGCCGGTGACAATGCCCGCCAGGACCAAGACGGCTATTACTGGATCATGGGCCGGATCGACGACGTCTTGAATGTCGCCGGCCACCGGCTCTCGACGATCGAGATCGAAAGTGCGCTCGTCAGCCATCCGAGCGTGGCCGAGGCGGCGGCGGTGGGCCGGCCGCACGATGTGAAGGGGGAGGCGGTGGCGGTGTTCGTGACGCTGCGGAGCGGCGAGCCGAACGACGCCTTGAAGGACGTCCTCCGCAAGCACGTGCGGCATCAGATCGGCGCGCTCGCGGCGCCGGACGACATCCACTTCACGAATGCATTGCCGAAGACACGGAGCGGCAAGATCATGCGGCGCCTGCTCCGCGACATCGCCGCGGGCAAGGAAACGGTGGGCGACACCACCACGCTCGAGGATTACTCGGTGCTCGCCAAGCTCCGCAACGACGAGTAGTAGGACAGGCCTCCATGCCTACGGAGGACAGGCCTCCGTGCCTGTCCAGACAGGCAGAGACGCCTGTCGTACGGGGGGGCGCGCAAAAAAAGCCGGGCCGGCTGGTGCCGGCCCGGCTGGGCTTCTTTTTCGGGAGCGTCGCGCGATTACGCGCCGAGCTTCCGGATCGTGTCGAGCATCGGCGTGACGACCGGGCCAAGGATCTCCTTGACGCCCGGGATCGCCATCGCGGTGTCGATCACCTTCTGGAGCAGGGCGAGGTTCTTGGTGACAAACTCACCAAACGCCGTCTTCTCCTCGCCGGAGAGCCGCTCGGCCTCCGACTGCACGCCCGTCAGCACCGGCCCGAGCTTCTCGAGCTCGGGGATCGCCGTGCGGGCGGTCTCCACGCTCGTGACGCCCGTCAGGGCCTTCGTCAGGCCGCCGAAGAGGTCGGTGGCGTTCTTGCTGAGCCGCACGGCCTCCACAAACTTCGGGTCGATCGAGATCGTCTCGATCACCGTGTCGGCGAGCTTCTTGCCCTCGCGCTCGATCACCTCGGTGCGGTCCACCGTCACCGGGCCGCGCTTCATCTCTTCCTCGATCACGACGGCCCGGCGGGCCTCCTTGTCGCGGTTCATGAGATACCACGCGCCAAACGCGAGCAGCGGCAGCAGGATCAGCGGCAGCCAGGCGGGGAAGCCGCTCTTGGCCGGCTCGCGGTAATCGCGGCCGTGGGTCTCGCGGCCGTGGCCACCCTGTGGGGCCGCCGCGCCGAAGTCGCCGAGCGACAGGCCGGCGGGGAGCGCCCGACGGATGTTGTCGCCCTGGTCGGCGAAGAGCCGCTGCAGGCCGGCAGCATCGGCACGGCCGCCGGTGAACTGCTTGGCCACCATGCCGAGCACGATCGGCGCGAGGTAGGCCAGCAGGCTGCGGGCGATGCCCGGCTTCATGCCGAGAAAGCCGGCGAGCGTGTCCACCATCTTGCTCGTGGCGCTCGTGCCGAACAGCGAGCCGAGCAGCGAGCCGCCCTGATCGCCGAGCCGCGAAGCATTGGAGCCGCCGAGCAGGCCGGCGAGGTTGCCGAGGGCGCCGAGATCGAGGCCGCCGAGGGCCGAGGTGATCTGGCTGGCGCCGCCCTGGCTCGAAGCGAGTTTGGCGAGGCCGCCGAGGAGCGCGGGCACCGCGGCATTGGTCGCCGTGCGGGTGTCCGATTCACTGGCGCCGATCAGCGAGCCGAGGCTGCCGAGCACCTGGCTTGTGAGCTGATCCTTGACGAGGTCAACAAGGTTCATGGTCTTCTCCAGAAGGAATACCGTCTGTGGGGTCGTCCATGACCGAAAAAGCGAGTGTCCATCCGCCCCCGTCATACACGCTGCTGGAGGTGATCTCAAGCAGGCGTTACAACCGTTCAAAAGGCCCATATGTCCATGCGGTACCGACAATCCGGCACCGAGTTACTTGCCCCGGCGGGCGATTGGGAGTGCGTGCGCGCGGCGATCGAAAACGGGGCCGACGCCGTCTATTTCGGGCTCGACGTCGGCTTCAATGCCCGGGCCCGCGCGGCGAATTTTCCGCTCGAAGACCTGCCGCGGCTGATGCAGACGCTCCATCTGCGGGGCCTCAAGGGCTACGCCACGCTCAACGTGCTCGTCTTCAGCGACGAGCTCGCCGAGTTTGCCCGCGTGATCGAGGCGGTGGCCGCGGCGGGCGTCGATGCGGTGCTCGTGCAGGATGTCGGCGCGGCGCGGCTCATCAAGCAGATCTGCCCCGCGCTGCCGCTCCACGCCTCCACGCAGATGACGCTCACGAGCGCCGAGACGATCGCGCTGGCCGAGGCGCTCGGCATGGAGCGGGTGGTCGTCGCGCGGGAGCTTTCGATCGACGAGATCCTCTCGATCCGCAAGCAGACGTCGATGCCGCTCGAGGTCTTCGTCCACGGCGCGCTCTGCGTGGCCTATTCGGGCCAGTGCCTCACGAGCGAGTCGCTCGGCGGCCGCAGCGCCAATCGCGGCCAGTGCGCCCAGGCCTGCCGGCTGCCCTACGACCTCGTCTGCGACGGAAAGGACGTCGATCTCGGCCTCCAGAAATACCTCCTCTCGCCGCAGGATCTCGCCGCCTATGCGCTCGCGCCCGAGTTGATCGCCGCGGGCGTCTCGTCGTTCAAGATCGAGGGGCGGCTCAAAACGGCCGAATACGTTGCAAACATCACGCGGCATTACCGCACGGCGATCGACAGCGCCGTGGCCGGCAGGCCCGTCGCGTTCACGCCCCGCGAGGTCGAAGAGATGGAGCTTTCCTTCTCGCGCGGCTTCTCGCCAGGCTGGCTCAAGGGCTGCGACCACAAGATGCTCGTGCCGGCCACGAGCAGCGCGAAGCGGGGCGTGCGGCTGGGCACCGTGGCGGCCGTGCGGCGGGGCCGGGTGGCGGTCGACCTCGTCGGCAGCGTGAAACGCGGCGATGGCGTCGCGTTTGATGCGGGGGCCACGAGCGACGAGGCCGTCGGCGGCCGCGTGTTCGAGGTGTTTCAGGCGGGCCACTCGCTCACCGATCTCGTCGATGCCGGGCAGGTGGAGCTGACGTTTGGCCCGAATGCGTTTGATTTTGCGACGCTCAAGCCGGGGCAGGCCGTCTGGAAGACCGACGATCCCGCGCTCACGTCCCGGCTGCGGAAGACGTTTGCCAGCGGCGAGCTCAGGCGGCAGCAGCCGATCGATCTCGTCGTGACGGCCGCCGTGGGCGAGCCGCTCCGCGTGAGGGCGAAGCTTGCCAGCGGCGCGGAGTGCGAGGTCGTGTCGGAGGAGGTGGCGGCCGAAGCGGAGAAGCACCCGCTCGACGAGGCCACGCTGCGGGCGCAGTTGGGCAGGCTCGGGGCGACGCCGTTTGTGCTGCACGGGCTCGAGGCCAGGATCACCAGCCGGCCGATGCTGCCCTTGAGCGTGTTGGGGAAGGTGCGGAAGCAGATGGTGGAGCGGATGATGCACACGGTAGGACAGGCTTTAGCCTGTCGAAACACGGCTCGTGACAGGCTAAAGCCTGTCCTACCGGGGACGGGTGACAGGCTAAAGCCTGTCCTACCGGGGACGGGTGACAGGCTAAAGCCTGTCCTACCGGAAACGCCCGCCATGCACCTGCTCGTGCGATCGCTCGAGCAAGTGCGCGCCGCGATCGCCCTCGGCGAGCGGAGCCTCTACGCCGATTTCGCCGACATCCGCCACTACCGCGAGGCGATCGAGCTCGCCCGCGCGGCCGGCGCCGCGCTCCTGCCCGCCACGCCGCGGATTCAGAAGCCCGACGAGCTCGGCATCTTCGCGCTCATGGCCAAGCAGGCGCCCGACGGCGTGCTCGTTCGTAATTTCGCCGGCCTGCGTTACTTCCGCGATCGCGGCCTGCCCGTCATCGCCGATTTTTCGCTCAATGTGACGAACGAGCTCTCGGCGGAGTTTTTTCTGCAGGAAGGCGTGGGCCGTGTGACGGCGTCGTACGACATGAATCGCGAGCAATTGCTCGCGCTCGTCGCCGCCACGCCGCCGGGCTGGCTCGAGGTGGTGATCCACCAGCACATGCCGATGTTTCATATGGAGCACTGCGTGTTTTGTGCGGTGCTGTCGCCGGGCACGAACAAGACGAATTGCGGACGACCGTGCGACGAGCATGTGGTGAAGCTCCGCGACCGGATCGGCGTGGAGCACCTGCTCACGGCCGACGTCGGCTGCCGCAACACGCTCTACAACGCCGTGCCGCAGAGCGCGGCGGAGGCGGTGCCGGCGCTATTGGCCCGCGGCGTGGGGCATTACCGGGTCGAGCTGCTCGATGAATCGGCCGAGGAGATCGGTCGGATCGTGAAGGCGTATCGCGGGCTGCTCGCAGGCGAGACGACGGGCCGCGAGGTATGGACGCGGCTGAATGCGGCCAATCGCGTGGGCGTGACGCGCGGCACGCTCGAGGAACGGCGGAATCCGCTGGCGATTTTGTAGGACAGGCCTCTGTGCCTGTCTTGAGCGGAGGGATTTGGATGACAGGCACGGAGGCCTGTCGTACTTACCAATACACGTAGTGGAGAAACTTCTCGCGGTCGGGGGCGGGGAGGGCGCTCACCTGCGGCACGACGTAGCGGTTCTCTTCCGTGTCGATCAGCATCTTGCCGTCAGGGCCGAAGTCGATCGCCTGGCTGCCGGTCCAGCGGGTCGTGAATTGCTGGCGGCCCACGTCGGTCTCGACGTCGAAGTCGAGATAACCGTGGCCGAGCTTCACGTCGTGCACGGCATGAATCGTCCGCACGAGTGACCGCCGCTTGAGCGCGGTCCGCACCGCGTTCTGGCTCTCGGCGGGCCAGTCGGCGAGCGACCGCAGCATGCCGAGCTCGATCTCCTCGCCCGAGTCGTTCCAGCCGCGCACGGAGAGGTATTCCTCGGGGTGCGTGGCGGGAAAGGTCCGCACGACGAAGACGGAAACTAGACCGCTTTCCTTCTCCAAGAGCTCGATCCGGCCGTGGGTGCCGATGCGGAATTCATGCGTGGCGGGGTCGAGCCACTGGAGCGTGTTCTTCGGCGTGGCCTTCGTGTCAGCCTCCTCCTTCGCGGGCTTCTCCTCGTCCTCGAGCAGCAGCGTGTCAACGGTCGGCTGCTTCGAGACCTGCGTCTGGATCTTCACGAGCCGGGCGTAGATGCCGTCGGCGGCAAGCAGCTCCGCATGCGTGCCCTGCTCCACGAGCTTGCCGCGGTCGAAAGCAAGGATGCGGTCGGCGTTGCGCAAGGTCGAGAGCCGGTGGGCGATGGCGATCGTCGTGCGGCCCTTGATGAGCGTGGCGAGCGCCTCCTGGATGCTCTTTTCGGCCTCCGCGTCGATGTTGCTCGTGGCCTCGTCGAGCACGAGGATCCGCGGGTCGTAGAGGAGCGTGCGGGCGATCGAGAGCCGCTGCTTCTCGCCGCCGGAGAGGCCGGCGCCGTGCTCGCCGAGGAGCGTCTCGTAGGCGAGCGGCTGGCGGCAGAGGAAGTCGTGGGCGCCGGCGGCCTTCGCGGCCGCGAGGCCCTGTTCGATCGTGGCCTGCGGCCGGCCGTAGGAGAGGTTTTTCCAGATCGTGCCGCGGAAGAGGAAAGAATCCTGGAAGACGATGCCGAGCCGCTCGCGCAGCTCCTTCGTGGAGAGGTCGCGGATGTCGATGCCGTCGATCTCGATCCGGCCTTCCTGCACGTCGTAAAACCGGCCGAGCAGGTTCACGAGCGTGGTCTTGCCGGAGCCCGAGCGGCCCACGATGCCGATCATCTCCCCCGGCTTCACGTCGAACGACACATCCCGCAAGACAGGCTGGTTGCGGTCGTAGCCGAAGGTCACGTTGTCAAACGTGATCGCGCCCTGCACGTCGTTCCAGGGCACGGGCCTCTCCGCCTCCGCGATCGTGACGGGCGTGTCGAGCAGTTCGAGCACCCGCTGGCTGCCGGAGAGGAAACTCGTGAGCCAGGTCGTGAAATTCGAGAGCGCGCCGAGCGGCGCGTAAAACATCGCGAGGTAGGCGAGAAACGCGATCAGCTGGCCGAGCGTCATCTGCCCGCCGATCACGTCGCGGCCGCCCACATACCAGACGATCAGCCCGCCCAAGCCGAAGACGAGCTGCATCGTGGCGGCGTAGGTCGAATTCGTTTGCTCCACCCAGAGCCGCCAGTTGGAGAGGTGGTCGCTCGCCTTTTTGAAGCGGTCGCTCTCGCGCGGCTCCTGCGCGAAGGCTTTGACGACGCGAATCCCGGAGAGCATGCCCGAGAGGGCCGCCATCTGCTTGCTGGAGGCGTCCCAGAGCCGGTAGTGCCGCGGGTAAACATGCCGCCAGAAGACCCACGAGCCGAAGAGCACCAGCGGCACCGGGATGAGCGTGAAGAGCGCGAGCTTCGGGTTGATCCACACGAGCATCGCCCCCACGCCCACCAGTTGCACGATCTGCAAGAGGAAGCCGCCGGTGAGCTGGTGCATCAGGCCGTGGAGCACCTCGCTATCGTGGGCCACGCGGCTGATCATCGAGCCCACCTGATGGCGGTCGTAGTAGGCGATCGAGAGATTTTGGAGCTTCGTCACCATCTCGGCGCGGAGCGTGCCGGTGAGTCCGGTGCCGATCGCGGTCGCGAGCCGCCCCTTGAGCACGCCCACGATCGAGAGCACGATCCGCGAGAAGGCGAGCGCGAGCACCACCACGAGCAGGGCCGTCTTGAAGTCGGGAAGCGAGTTGCCGGCGGCTCCTTCCGCAGCGCTCTGCGAGAGGATGTTGTCGACCATGTATTGCTGCAGCTTCGGTGGCACCAGTTCCGCCACCACGCCGAGGAGCGTCAGCAGACAGAGCAGGATCGCGCCTCGGGTGTAGGGGGCGAGCAGTTCGCCCACGCGGGCGAGGATCCGTCCCTTCTGCATGCAGCGAGGGCAGGATTGCTCGCGGGTTTGGAGCCTGAGGCTGCAGGAGGGGCAGCGGGGCGGGTCGAGGGCGTCGTCGCCATGATGGCTCGCGGAGCCGCCGGCCGCCGCGAGCAGCGGCGTGGTCTGGCTCGCGATGCCGTCCTTCGCCTGTTCGAGCGCCCGCGAGACCTTGTGAAACCGCGTGGCGAAGGCGTTGGAATAGCGGAGGAGATCCACCCAGTCGCCGTCGGTCTTCACCTGCAGCGTGCCACCGCCCACGCCGGCGGTGGTGCGGATTTGGTCGACTTGGGACCAGGGGATGTGGCGAAGGCCTACGCCACGTACGGTGAGGGCGTCGGGGGTGACCACGAGCCATTCGCGGGCGGGCGTGCCGTCGAGGGCGACATCCGTGTCGATCTCGAGAAGCACCGGCGGCTGGGGCGGAGCGGCCCCTTCAGCGGCAGGTGGCGGGCTGGCGGCAGGGATCGTATCCTGCTTGAGGCTTGCGGTCGCGGTGGCGATCGGAGTGTCCTTCTCGGCGTTCTCAGGCGCAATCTCGGGCGAAATCAGGAGCCTGTTCATGGCATACGCAGCGTGGCGGTCGTTGGTTCGTGGCGTGTTGGTGGCGGCGGTGCTCGTGGCGGCCGGCATACATGCTTCCGCGGATGAGCCCGGGTTTGTTTCCTTATTTGACGGCAAAAGCCTCGCCGGCTGGAAGCCAAGCGAAAACGTGCAGAGCTGGAAGGTCGAAAACGGCGAGATCGTCTGCCACGGGCCGCGGAGCCACCTCTTCTACGTGGGGCCCGACGAGGCCCATCCGGCCGAGTTCAAAGACTTCCATTTCAAGGCCGACGTGATGACGAAGCCGGGAAGCAATTCCGGCATCTTCTTCCACACGAAGTTTCAGCCGGAGGGCTGGCCGGCGATCGGCTACGAGATGCAGGTGAATAATTCGCAGGGCGATCCGGTCCGCACCGGCAGCATCTACAACGTCGTGAAGAATTTCACGCCGCCGGCACAAGACAACGAGTGGTTTACGCAGGAGTTGATTGTGAAGGGGAAGGCGTTGGCGGTGGTCGTCAACGGGAAGGTGCTTTTCGAATACGTGGAGCCGGAGGGGGTGACGGGCACGAGGAAGCTCTCTGCGGGCACGTTTGCCCTGCAGGCCCACGACCCCGGCAGCGAAGTCCATTATAAGAACCTGCAGGTGAAGCGGCTCCCGTAGGACAGGCTTCAGCCTGTCTGGATTTTCCGTACGACAGGCCTCTGTGCCTGTCTGGATTTTCTGCATTTTCGTCAGACAGGCAGGGACGCCTGTCGTACGGTGACGGGCAGAGACGCCTGTCGTACCTCATGTTGACGCCGATTGCGGGAAATCTCTAAAAACCGGTTCCCAATCGAGGAGGCTCTCGCATGATCAAGGCCACGTTGCCCGTCGGCATCCGCGACGACATCACCCAGTGCATCGGCCGCACGCCGCTCGTGCGGCTCCGCCGCGTCACCGAGGGCTGCGTGGCGAGCGTGATCGGCAAGATCGAAAACATGAATCCGCTCTGGAGCGTCAAAGACCGCATCGCCGCGGCGATGATCGACGCCGCCGAGGCGGAGGGACGGATCGGGCCAGACACCGTCGTCATCGAGCCCACGAGCGGCAACACGGGCATTGGCCTGGCGTATGTCTGCGCCGCCCGCGGCTACAAGCTCCGCGTCACGATGCCCGAGAGCATGAGCCTCGAACGTCGCCGGATGCTCAAAGCCCTCGGGGCCGAGCTCGTGCTCACGCCCGCGGCCGAGGGCATGCCCGGCGCGGTCCGCCATGCGGAGGAGATCAGCCGCTCGAGCACGCAGTTTTTCATGCCGCAGCAGTTCAAGAATCCGGCCAATCCCGAGATCCATCGCCGCACCACGGCCGAAGAAATCTGGGCCGACACCGACGGCCAGATAGACATCCTCGTCTGTGGCGTGGGCACCGGCGGCACGATCACCGGCTGCGGCGAGGTGCTGAAGCAGAAGAAGCCGGGGCTCAAGGTGGTGGCCGTCGAGCCGCTCAATAGCCCGGTGATCTCGCAGAAGCTCGCCGGCGAGCCGATCAAGCCGGGGCGTCACACGATCCAGGGGATCGGCGCGGGCTTCATCCCGGAGATCCTCAATCTCAACGTCATCGACGAGGTGATCAAGGTCGACGATGAAGACGCGATGGAGACAGCCCGGCAGATGGCGAAGCGCGAGGGTCTGATGTGCGGCATCAGCTGCGGCGCGGCGGCGTGGGGTGCGCTCCAGGTGGCGAAGCGGCCGGAGAATGCCGGCAAGATGGTGGTGGTGGTGCTGCCGGATCTGGGCGAGCGGTATCTCTCCACGCGGCTGTTTCCCGAGTAGGACAGGCTTCAGCCTGTCGCAAAGTAGTCGAATGTGACAGGCTAAAGCCTGTCCTACTTGATGCGGGATTCCGCGCGTCTGGCGGCTTCGAGATTGCCGCAGCGTTGCCACGATCGGAAGGCGAGTAGCCACGCTGATTGCGCGGTCTCCTCCTGGCCATCGACCTCGGCCCTCGTGGCGAGCTGCTCCGCGGCCTCGGCGAGCTCGATCGTTTTTCGCGCATCGAGCGCCCGCAGCGGGATCTCGGCGAGCGAGTCGAGCTCCATGGCGAGCGGGTCAAATTTATAGCTCGCCGACGCGAGCGCGATCGCGCGGCTGATGCATTCGGCCCGGCCGGTGTCGATGGCGAGGCGGCGCGATTCGCTGAGCATCAGCCATTTGAGCGCGGCATCGGTTTCGGTGATGGCCGACGAATAGAGCACGTCGCAGGCGAGCGTGGCGCCGGCGGCGGAGTCGGCTCGGGAGAGCAGGCCGCGAAATCGGGCCTTCAATTCCTTGCGGGCGTCAACGAGCTGGCGGTCGGAGGGAGGGGCGGGCAGGCCGCCCTCTGGGAGCTGCCGCATCACGGGCCGCGGAGTGGGCGCCGCCTCGTCAGCGAAAGCCGTCGCCGCGACGAGTGCGAGAAGCAGGGTTCGCATGCCAGTAGGACAGGCCTCTATGCCTGTCGGATTCTACTTTCGGCCGCGCTAGGACAGGCACGGAGGCCTATCTTACAAGACAGGCACGGAGGCCTATCCTACCGTTGCGGGTAGAAGTGCGAGAGGTTTTGGAACGTCGAGGCGTGGCCGGTGGGGCGGATCGTTTCGTCGATCTGCCGCATGCCCGTACCGCGCTGGATCTGCTGCACCTGGTTTGTCAGGCCGCCGATCTGCTTCCGCTGCCGCATCTGCTCCATCTGCTGCCGCTCGAGCTCGAGCCGCGGCAGGATCTGATTTTGGTAGATGTTGGCAGCGCCGCCTTGCATAGTGTTTTGCATGTTGCCAGCGTTGAACCCCAGCGCCGAATACGGGCTCAGCACCGGCCGCCTGTAGATGTTCGAAAACGGCAGCGACCCGCCCCCCGGCCCCTGTGCCAAGGCCTCACGCGACAGGATCAGCAGTGCAGCGAAGCCGGCGGCAGCGAAGATCGTGATGCGAAGCATGTGAAACCCTTTCAGCCAGATTATACGCCGCAGTCTGCCGGGAGTTCAGGCCGTCAGGCTAGAAGTTCGGGTTGAAGCCGAAGGGGAACCGGTTGAAGGTCTGGACGGTCTGGGCCCCCAGCAGGGCGAATCCAAACATCCGCTCGAAGGGCTCGGTAACCTTCCCCACCCAGCTGCCGAAGGCGATCATGTGGTCCTGGGCGATGAAGACGCGATCCCCGGGAAGCAGCTGGTAATTGGTGGCCGTCGAGCCCCCCTTCATGATCGCCTCGATGTCCACCGGCAGGATCTGGTCGCAGCCCACGCCCGAGGGGGCGGGCCGGGCGATCCACACATCCTTGCTCGAAAGCCGCGAGAGCCCGTTGATCTGGGCGATGGCGTCGAGCACGGTCTCATTGCCGGTCACCGGGAAGCGGGCGAGGTTGTCGCCGAAGCCGGCGCCTTCGGTCACCACATAATAGACCTTCGAGTTGTAGCTGAAAACATCCACACTCACGAGCGGCGCGTCGAGGTGCTTCTCGAGATGCTTCTCGATCGCCTCCTTGGCTTCGTTGAGCGTCATCCCGGTCACATACACAGTTCCGTAGGTGCCGAGATTGACGGTGCCGTCGGGGCCCACGAGGTGCTCGCCCGAGATCTGCTGCTGGCCGGCGGCCTGCGCGAGCGTGAGCGAAACCTGCGGCTCCTTGAGCACCCGCTTCAGGTGCCGGAAGACGGCGTCCTGGGCTTCTTCCAGGGATTGGCCGCCCACCATCACCTTGCCGTAGGAGGGGCCGAGGTCGAGCATGCCGCCCGGCTCCACGACATAGATCCCGTTGATCGGCTGCTCGAGGAGCGTGCCCTCCACGATCACCTGCAGCGAATCAAACGACTGAATCCGGAAGGGGGGCTTCGGCACCACGCGGAGCGCGTCGATGAGCAGAATGTCTGGCGGCTCGATCACGTAGGGCGGCAGCGACACCTTCGCGAGTTCCTTGGCGGGCATCCGCGTGGGGTCGGTCGGCGGGCACTGGGCGTCGAGGATGGCTTGCTGGGTGGTGGCCCGCTGGGGGCGGCCGAAGGTGGTGCAGCCGGTGGTGGCGGCGAGGAGGGCGGCAACGAGGAGGAGAGACAGGCTGAAGCCTGATCCTACTTTTTGTATGGGGGCTGGCATGGCAAACTCCTCGCGACCGCTAAAGTCGCGTTCTTCGGAGTTATCGTCACAGCCGGCTGGAAAACTTTGCCCTGTTTCTCGCGGTTTGTCGGGGGGCAAACAGCGGACCTGAAAATGTCGTAAATTACAGTTCCAGCGAACGAGAGGTGATTTTCCTACCATGCCCATCCTGCCGCGCCAGCGCGATATCCATCCGCACGACCTGCTCGATGCAGGGGCGGCCGGAGATGCTGCCAGCCAAGGGCTGGGCCGCTGGGTGGCCTTCTACACGCTCTCCCGCCGCGAGAAAGACCTGATGCGGAAGCTCGAGGCGGTGAATGTGCCCTTCTTCGCGCCGCTGATCCAGCGGCGGCTCAAGTCTCCCGGCGGCCGCACGCGGCTCTCACACGTGCCGCTTTTCCCGGGTTACGTATTTTCCCGGGTCGATGACGACCAGCGCCGCTCCGCGCTCGCCACAAACACGATCGCCCGCTGGCTGCCGATCGCGGATGAACCCGCCCTGCTCGCGGATTTGCGGGCGATCAAGCGGCTCATCGATACTGAGCAGCCCCTCACGCCCGAGGCCAGGATCGAACCTGGGCAGCCGGTTCGCGTAAAAACTGGTGCGTTGCGCGGGCTCGAGGGCGTCGTGGTGAAGCGGCGCGGGGAGGAGCGGCTCGTGGTGGCGGTGCGGTTTTTGAATCAGGGGGCGTCGATCGAGGTCGAGGATGTGGATCTTGAGAGGCTATGAAATTTTCCCACTCAAAGGGGGCGCTCCATGGCAAAGACCAGGACGTAATAAAAGCATGAACTTATTGCTCACGCCCAGAAGCATTCCGTTGCGCCGGCTCACGAAGCGATCTGCGGCGCTAGTCTTGGCGCACGCCATCGTCTTCGTACTGACGCTCTTCTTCGCGTTCTTCACAAGGAATGACTTCACGTTCGAAGCGGTGTGGGTCAAGCAATATCTTGCGGCAGTCGGTGGAATAGTTGTCATCAAACTAATCGTCTTTTACATACTTGGTCTCTGCCACATTTCGTGGCGGCGAGTGGCTTTTGGCGATCTAAGCAATCTGCTTTGGGCCGCGACGCTCTCGATGCTCGTGCTTGCCGCGATCGACGGCCTCTTTCTCTCGACGGGCAGAGTCCCTCGCATCACCCGCGTGCCACGCAGCGTGATCCTGCTCGACTGGGCCGCCACGATCCTGGCGATTGGTGGCATCCGAGCGTTGTGGCGGAGTTTTCACGAGGAATTGAGGCCGCTGTTTAGTACTGAGCCCGCTCGGTCGGCAATCATCATCGGTGCCAATCAGGCCGGTGAGTTGATCGCCCGCAATCTGATGGCTATATCGCATAGCCCGTATTACATCGCCGGTTTCGTCGACGATGATCCCGCGCTCCACAACAACCGCTTTGCCGGCATCGCCGTTCTTGGGCCGATCGATAACGTTGGGAAAGAAGTTGCTCGCAGGCAGGTGGATGACGTGCTGGTGCAGTCTGGCATGCTGTCGGGGAAGCGGTTTCGCCGGATTTACGACGAATGCATCGCGGCCGGGGCGACCGTCAAAGTCATTCCCGCCATCGATGAGTTGCTCGGCTCCCAAGACGGTGATCCGAGCCACGTCAGGCTTCGGGCCGTCGAGATCAAAGACTTGCTCCGCCGCGAACCGGTAAAGCTCGATGACTCGGCAGTGCGGCGGCTGGTTGAAGGCCGCACGGTCATGGTCACCGGGGCCGGCGGTTCGATCGGGTCTGAGATTTGCCGCCAGGTGCTCAAGTATGAACCCAAGCGGTTGTTGCTGGTTGAGCGCGGTGAAAACGCGCTCTTTCTTGTCGAGCAGGAGTTTTCTCGGCTCGAACCGCGGCCTGCTTTCGATCCTCTCGTTGCGGACATCACCGACGAAGAGCGGATGGATCAGATCATGGCGACCTACAAGCCCGAGGTGATCTTCCACGCCGCAGCACACAAACATGTGCCGATGATGGAGTGGAATCCAGCCGAGGCGATCAAAAACAACTCGCTCGGCACTAGGCTGCTTGCACGGCTGGCCGACGCGCATGGCGTTCGTGAGTTTGTTTCCATCTCTACCGACAAGGCCGTTCATCCGACGAGCGTGATGGGATGCTCGAAGCTTCTCGCAGAGCGATTTGTGCAGGCCTTCTCGAAGCACTCGAAGACCAAATTCATCGTGGTGCGTTTCGGCAACGTGTTGGCGAGCAACGGCAGCGTAGTGCCCACGTTTCAGGACCAGATTCGCCGCGGCGGGCCAATCACGGTCACCCACCCCGATATCGAGCGTTATTTCATGATGATCCCCGAGGCCTCGCAACTAGTGCTCCAGGCCGCGGCGATGGGCGAGGGAGGCGAGATCTTTGTGCTCGACATGGGCGAGAGCATCAAGATCGTCGATCTCGCCCGTGACTTGATCGCGCTATCGGGGCTCAACGAGGCCGATATCGATATCGAATTTACTGGGTTGAGGCCCGGTGAGAAGCTCTATGAGGAGCTGTATTTTGACGACGAGCGCCGCTTGATCACGAGCCATCCGAAGGTTTTTTGTGCGATGCATCGGCCGGCGGAATTGCCTGAAGTTGAGTCGATCCTCGATAACCTCCGAGACGTGATCGACGAGCCGCCCGGTGTGGTGCGTGCCAAACTTCGCGACCTGGTGCCCGAATACGGGGGCGAAACGATGAAGCCCTATCCACAGCCCGTAAAGCAGCCCCAGAGGCCGGCCACTCATGAGTGATCCGCGTTTCAACGTGATTCCGGAAGTCCGCCGGGCTGCGAATGCGCCTGCCGCCGGCATTCGCGTCCCATTCGTGAGGCCGGCGCTGCCGTCGATCGAATCGCTGCGGCCTGTCTATGAAGACATCGTGGCGAGCGGCCAGCTGACAAAGGGCAAATACGTCGAACAGTTCGAGAAGGCCGTGGCAAAGCGGCTTGGTGTGCGGCATGCGGTGGCCGTGAGTTCGTGCACGATTGGCCTCATGCTGGTTTTTAGGGCGATCGATCTTTCGGCTGGCAGTTGTCGCAGTCGCCGAGGCGATGCCGAAGGTTGCTTTGTAAACGCCGTGGAGCCACTCTCGCGGTTTGGCATCGTGCGATCCGGCGGCCGGAGCGAGCCCGTTGGCGAGGTGATCATCCCGAGTTTCACGTTCCTTGCCGGCCCGGCTGCGATCGTGTGGAACAATCTTCGTCCGGTGTTCGTTGATGTCGATTCTCATTCGACGAATATCACGGCCCAAGCCGTCAGGGCGGCGATCACGCCGCGCACGGTCGCGATCTCCGTCTGCCATAATTTCGGAAATCCTTGTGACATCGGCGGATTGCAGGCGGTGGCCACCGAGCATGGCCTGCCGTTGGTGGTCGATGCTGCCCATGGCTTCGGTGCGAAAATGCACGGCAGGCCCGTCGGGGCGGGTGCTACGGCGCAGGTATTCAGCCTCTCGCCGACCAAGTTGCTCGTCGCCGGTGAGGGCGGAGTGGTCGCGACTGACTGCGATTGCATTGCGCACTTCGTCAGGCTGGGGCGCGAATACGGCAATGACGGCTCATACGACGCGCTATTTTCCGGCGTGAATGGCCGGATGCCGGAATTGAGCGCGGCCACGGCGCTGGCGGGGCTCGAAATACTCGATGCCGTGGCCGACCGACGGCGGGAAATCGCGGCGCTGTACCGGAAGGAATTGGAAAGATTGCCCGGGATTGAATTTATGGAGTCGGTTGCTGGTGCCGAGCCGAGTTACAAGGATTTTTCAATCGTGGTCGATCCGGCAAGGTTTGGAATGTCCAGAGACGCGTTGCGACGCGTACTCGCCTCGCAGGGGATCGAGACGCGAACGTATTTCAACCCTCCCTGTCATCGGCAGACGGCGTTTGAGCATTTTTATGACCGCTCACGTCCGCTTCCCGCAACGGAGTTGCTTTCCGCGCGAAGCTTGTCGCTGCCAATGGGGGCGCATGTAGACGAGACAGTCGTCGCAGACGTGTGCGACGTGATCGCCAATGCGAAGCCGGCGATCTAAATGCCCCACGTGCTCTTCTACACCGTCTGGTGTCTCACGGCTGCGTTTGGGGCGGGCGTGATCACGCGACAGTTGATTGATTGGGCCAAATCCCGCGGCGTGCTCGACATCCCGAATGCCCGCAGCAGCCACACGAGGGTTACGCCTCGCGGCGGTGGCTTGGCGATCGTGGCCGTCGTGGTGATCGCTGCCTTCACTGCGATGATCCTCAACCCGGAATCGTTTAAGCCCATCGCGGGCATGATCCTGCCGGCGATCTCGATCGCTGCCATCAGTTGGCTCGACGATGTTCATACGCTCAACAACAGAACTCGATTTTCGGTGCATTTACTATGCGCTGCTGCGGCCACCGCCGTTCTGGGGCCGGTGCAACGGATCGATCTGGGGTCGTTCGGCGAGTTGGATCTTGGTGTCGCGGCCTGGCCGCTGACGATGCTATGGATCGTCGGACTCACGAATGCGTTTAATTTCATGGACGGCGTTGATGGCATCGCCGGGATTACGGCGCTCGCGGCTGGAATCACACTCGCGGCCGCGTCATGGGCTTTCGGCGCGACGGCGGTTGGTGCCGTGGCTGCGGCAATGGCGGCTGCGGCGCTCGGGTTTCTCACGTGGAATTGGCAGCCGGCCCGGATTTTCATGGGCGATGTCGGCAGTGCATTTCTTGGCTTTCTCATCGCCGTCTTGCCGCTGGCCGTGGGCGCCGAGGCGAAGCCGCGGGTCGTGCCGGTGGCTGTCTTCGTGATGTGGCCCTTCATCTTCGACACGGGCTTCACGATCCTGCGCCGGTTGCGCAATCGCGAAAACATCTTCCAGGCGCACCGCAGCCATCTCTATCAGCGGCTCGCGATCGCCGGCTGGTCGCACCGCGCGGTGTCGGCGCTCTACGGGGCGCTGGCCGCGATGGCGGGGGCGATCGGCGTCGCGCCGCTCTTCGATCCATCGCTCAGGCAGTCGGCCGATCAGGCGGCAGTGTGGACCGTTGGGATCGGCATGCTTTTGCTCTTGGGACTCCGCAAGTAGGACAGGCTTCAGCCTGTCACAGATGCTCTACGCCAACACGATCAAACGGTTTTCCGACTTCATCGCCGCAACGGCGCTCGTGCTGCTTCTCCTGCCGCTCTTTGCGGCGGTCTGGGGCGTGGTGCGGATGTCGCTCGGCTCGCCCGTGTTTTTCTTCGATACGCGGGCGGGCAGGGATGGTCGGCCGTTTTCGCTCGTGAAATTCCGCACGATGACGAATGCCCGCGGGCCCGACGGCCAGTTCCTGCCCGATGCCGAGCGGCTCACGGTCGTGGGGCGGTTGCTCCGCCGGCTGAGCCTCGACGAATTGCCGCAGCTTGTGAGCGTGATCGTGGGCGACATGAGCATGGTGGGCCCCCGGCCGCTGCCGCTGCGGTATGTGGCGCGGTATTCGCCCCGGCAGGCCCAGCGGCTCCGCGTTTGCCCGGGGCTCACGGGCTGGGCCCAGATCCACGGCCGCAATGAGCTCGGCTGGCCGGAAAGGCTCGAGCGCGACGCTCAATATGTCGATATGCTGGGCCGCTGGTACGGCCCGTTTGTGGATATTTACATCGTCATCTGCACAATCTGTCTGGTCGCCTGGCAGGCCCTGACAGGCCGCGGCATCGCCTCCCCAGGCTCCGCCACGATGCAAGAATTTCATGGAAATCGCTAACGCCATCAACGCTGCGATCGAGCAGGTTTTGCGCGACACCGCCCGCGAGGTGCGTTCGATCGAGCCTGGGATGCGGCTCGCCGCCGACCTCGGTCTCGACTCGCTCGATCTCGCCCAAACGATCGTGCTCCTGGAACGGTCGCTCGGCGTCGATCCATTTCGGCAGCCTGCGGCGGATGCCCCCCGGCCGAGCCTTCGCACCGTCTCCGATCTGATCACCATCTATTCCGCAGCCTCGAGCCACAAACACTGAGCCTCCGATGACATCCGCCACCAATTCCACGATCGAAAATCTCGCCGACGCCCCCGCCGAAGACCGGCTCGCCTCCGCGATCGGCATCGTCGCCCGCCAGTTTCGCGACCGCACGGCGATCGTCGCGCAAGCCGGCGGCGACGCGCGGCGCGTGATCGACTATGCCACGCTCGCCCAGGCGATCGCGAAGCTCGAGGCCGAACTCGATGCCGCGCGGCCGCTGGGGATCGTGGCCCGCGCGAAGCGGGTGGAATCGCTCGTGGTGATCGCGGCGGCCTGCGGCCGGCAGCATGTGCCGGTGGCGTTTCTGGCCGAGGATGCCCGCGACTTGGTCGGTGAGCTGCATGATTGGGTCACGATCGACGATTCGCTCGCGCTGCCGGCGGCCTCGCCCTCGCAGCCGCGGCGGGAGTTTGAGTCGGTGCCGACGCAGGTGGTCGTGGCCACGAGCGGCACGAGCGGCCCGCCGAAGCTCGTCGAACATTCCTGGGATTCGCTCCTCGCGGCCGCGCGGCTCGCGGAGCAGTGGCACGGCCTCGGCTGGCTCTTGGTGTATGACGCCACCCGTTGGGCCGGCTTGCAGGTCTGGCTGCAGGCGGTGCTCACGGCCGGCCGCGTGGTGGTGCCCGCCTCGCGCGATCCCGACGTGGTGGCGAAGTCGATCGCCGAGGAGCAGGTGTCGATCCTGCCCGCCACTCCCACGCTCCTCCGTCGCCTGATCACGTCGGCCGATCGTGCGGCGCTCGCCGGCCTCACGATCGATCGGATCACGCTCGGCGGCGAGGCTGCCGATGCGCAGTTGCTCGAGCAGGCGAAGGAGCTTTTCCCGGGGGCGAAGATCACGCATGTGTATGCCACCACGGAGCTCGGCGAGGTGTTTCGCGTGACCGACGGCAAGGCCGGCTTCCCGGCGGAGTGGCTTTCGAAGCCGCTGCCCGGGGGAGTGCGGATCTCGATGCGTCGCGATGGCGAATTGCTCGTGCAGCTTTCGCGCGACACAGCCGAGGTGGGCACGGGCGACCTCGTGGAGCGGCGGGGCAATCGGTTTGAGTTTACGGGCCGGCGGGGCGACGTGATCGTGGTGGGCGGTGCGAAGGTCTATCCGAAGCGGGTCGAGGAATTGCTGCGGAGCGTGCCGGGCGTGGCCGACGCGCGGGTGCATGGGATGCCGAGTGCGATCACGGGCGAGCTCGTGGCCGCGGAGATCGTGGTGAGCGATCCGCTGCCGGAGCCGTCCACGGCCGATCAGGTGCGCGGCGCGGCGCTCGCCGTCTGTCGCGAGAAGCTCGAGCCCCACGCCGTCCCGCGTGTGCTCGACATCGTGAAGAAGCTCGCCACCACCCCCGCCGGCAAAATCCCCCGCCGCTAGGCAGTGCCTGTCCCCGCGCCCAAGTACGACAGGCCTCCGTGCCTGTCTGGCCCGTATCTCGCTGCTGACAGGCACAGAGGCCTGTCGTACGTATTCCCCGGCCCGCGCGTTACAATTCTCGCATGGCCGCCCCCGCAACCGCCGCTGCGCCCCGCACCCCGTTCGAGGAGCATTACCTCGCGGAAGCCAAGCGGATTTGCTTGGATGAGATCCCCGACCCCTGCTTCGAGATTTTCCTCTTTGGCTCCCGCGCCCGGGGCCACTGTGAGCATGCGAGCGATCTCGACATCGGGATCGCGGGTCCCGAGCCGTTGCCTGGCGGGGTTTCGCGGCTCATGAATCGGCTGATCGATTCCGACGTGCCGTGGCGGCCGCAGGTGGTTGATTTTGCGCTTGTCACCGACGAAGCATTTCGCCGGCATGCCTACGCAGAGCGCGAGATATGGCGAGCGGCCCAGTAGGACAGGCTTCAGCCTGTCAATCGTGAAATATGGCGAGCGGCGAAATCGGTCGTGAAAATTGCCGCCGCGCACTCGCCAGCTTCGCCGAGGCGTTGGCCCTCGATGGCTCTGCCTACCCGGAGTTTGTGCGCGACGTCCTCGATAGCGGCCGCATTCAGAAGTTTGAATACAGCACGGAGATCTTCTGGAAGCATCTGCGGTCATGCCTCGTGGCTGAGGGGCTCGACGTGCCCAATAGCCCCCGCGCCGCAATCAAGGCGGGGCTTGACCGCGGTTTCGTTCGGGATGACGAATATCAGGCTGCCCTCGAAATGATCAACGATCGCAATACGTGCAGCCATATCTATCGCCAATCGCTGATCGCGGGCATTCTCGCCAGGCTGCCGGGGCACTGCACCTTGATGCGGGCGATTGTCGAGCGGGTGCGGTCGGTTTCTCCTTAGACAGGCACAGAGGCCTGTCCTACGTACGACAGGCCTCCGTGCCTGTCTTGCGGCGCTCGGGTAAAATACCCGGCATGCACTCCACCTCCATTATTTCAGGCGGTTCGCGGGGTCTCGGGCTGGCGATCGTCGAGCGGCTGCTCGAGCGGGGCGACGAAGTAGCCACGTTTTCCCGCTCCGGCTCCGCGGCCCTCGACGCGCTCGCCGCGAAGCACGGCCACCGGCTCGTGGCCGACAAGCTCGACGCCGCCCATGCAGACGCCGTGCGGGGCTTCGTCGATCGCGTGGCGCAGCGGTTCGGGCGGCTCGATCATTGCATCGCGAATGCGGCGATCGCGCAGGAAGGCGTGCTTGCCACCGCGAGCGATGCCGAGATCGATGCGATGCTGGCGGTGAATCTCAAGGGGCCGATCGTTTTTGTGCGCGAGGTGGTGCGGCAGATGCTGGTGGAGCGATCGACGTTTGCCTCGGTCACGGTGATCTCGTCGGTCGTGGCCAGCCGCGGCAGCGCCGGGCTTTCGGTCTATGCGGCCACGAAGGCCGGACTCGAGGGCTTCGCGAAGAGCCTGGCCCGGGAGCTTGGCCCGCGTGGCATCCGCGTGAATGCGGTCGCGCCCGGGTTTTTGGAGACGGATCTTTCGGCCACGCTCTCGCCGGAGCGTCGCGAGCGGGTCGCACGGCGCACGTCGCTCGGCCGCCTCGGCCTCCCGGACGACATCGTGGGAGCGATCGATTTCCTGGCCAGCCCCCGCGCCGGCTTCATCACCGGCCAGGTCCTCACGATCGACGGCGGCTGATCGCTCGCGCCACGCGCTCCGCGGCAGCATGCTTAGAAGCCCGTTGCACAAGCGAGGGAAACCGCGATCCACCGCAACACGCGACCCGCCTCCCCGCGCTCGCGGGTCAGGCGGCGTCGGCCGGCTCGCGGTATTCGAGGTCGGTGACCAGCAGCAGGTCGATGATGTTGAGCGTGTCGTCGGGTTGCACGACCACGGTCGTGCGGCCGGTGGAAGTGGCCACGACCAGCTCCGGGTGCTTGACGGCGATCTCGCGGCCATCGGCCAAATGCATCACAAACGGCCGAAAGGGCTGCGCACGCAGGGCATTACGAAAATGCTCGAGGATCATCGATTTGCCTCCAACGCCATCAACATGACTCGCCGCCGATACGCGAGAAAAGTGTACATGCGTTTATTTTGATGTCAACCCGCCCTGGTAGGGCAGGCTTCAGGCTGCCTCGCCTAGTTCTCCCTCGCTCGCGCAACGGGCTTCTCGGCAGACAGGCACGGAGGCCTGTCCTACGTGCCTACCGCACGAGGCCCGATTCATCGACGAATTCGGCCGGCGCCGCGTCTGGGCCGTGTTCCCATAGCAGCGAAAAAAACCACACGCCGCTTTCTCCGATGCAAAACTCGGCCGGTGTGAATTCGAGTCGTGACTGAATCGGCGGAATGCCTTGGTGGGGCACATACTCGGCATGCCAGCCGAAGGCATCGCCCGACCAGGCGGCTCCCTCGCGGTGCAAGGCATTCGCAAACGCCCGCACCGCTTCGAGTTCGGGTATGACGACGGGGAGCACCGACTCGGTGCCATCAGCCGTGCGAATCCTGGCTTGAACCGTCGCCATGTTTCGTCTCCTCAGCGGCCCATGCAGCCAATAGCCGGCTTTTGAACGCCGTCACAATTCTAATCAACTCGTTGATCTCATGCGGTCGGAAACCTCGGGATCCGGCGACCTCGACCGGATCGAGCCACACTTTTGCCTCGCCGCCTTGCCTGCGAACATGAACGTGCGGAGGTTCGGCGAGGTCCGCTTGGAAGAAGCCGATCCGGAAGCCGTGAAAGCGAAGAATCGTTGGCATGGCAAAGAGTGTACGGAGGTATAGTTTTTGTCAATGGCCGCCCGTATTCCCTCGCTCGCGCAACGGGCTTCTCGGCCCCCTCCCCCCCAAAAAAACCACGCGCATATCCGCCCCTGCGCTGTAGACTTAAGGCTCAGGCGTCCAATGGGAAACGGGGGAACCCCCCTGTCACCCAGAGGAACGGAGTGCGCGCCGACCGTGCCCCCCTTTCCACCGTCGTTTCAGCATCACATGAGCCCGGGGCCAACCTTTTCCGCATCCGCCACGCGCATCCTCATCGTGGGTGCCGGCGGCTTCGGTCGCGAGGTCTTCCTCTGGGCCCGCGATGCCTGGCCCGCCCACGCCGCGAAGATCGCGGGCTTTCTGTCCGCCGACGCCGGGCGGCTCAATGGCCATGCCCCGTCGTTGCCCGTGATCGCCGATCCGGCCGCATTCGAGCCCGAGCCTGGCGACGCCCTCCTGCTGGCGATCGGCATCCCCGAGGTGCGTCGCCGCGTGGCGGAAGACCTGCTTTCGCGGGGAGCCGAGTTTCTCACGCTCATCCATCCCACGGCGATCGTCGCGCCCACGGCGTCGATCGGCCCGGGCTCGATCGTCTGCCCTTGCGCAATCGTAAGCGACGCGGCCCATGTCGGCAGATTTGTTCTCTTAAACTATCAGTCGTCGCTGGGCCATGATGCGGCGGCCGGGGATTTCGCAGTGTTATCCCCCTATGCGACGCTTGGCGGTGGTGCATCGATTGGTGAAGACGTTTTCATGGGGATGCATTCATCGGTTGGTCCCGGCAAGCGTGTTGGTGGCCGGAGTAAGGTGAGCGCGAATTCTTGTGCGCTTTCCGATGCCCCGCCAAACTCGCTCGTCTTCGGGTCGCCTGGGCGCGTCAGTAGGCTGCTATCCGTTCGGCCAGCGGTGGGGTCGTGACACAGCAGCCGTTTTTGGTTCAGACAAGCAACGCGTGGCTACAACGATGCCAGACAGTCTCACGATTGCGATCGCGTGGTCAGGTCTGCCTCCCTATGGTCTCAACGCCATCAGGGCGCTGGTCGTCCGGATGGCCGTGCGGCCGGTTGTTGTGGGCACACGGCCAGACACCTCCTACGATGCGATCGAGAAGCTGGCAACGCTCCCGATTCATTGGGTGGACGAACACGATCGGTCTCTCGCCTGGTCGCGTTTCACCCAAAAGATCCCCGACGTCTTCATCGTGTCGGGCTGGGGCACGCCGTCGTTTAACGAACTGGGCCGGCAGGTCCGGGAAAACGGCGGCTCGGTGATCGCCATGGTGGATAACCGTTGGCGCGGAGATCTGCGGCAACTGGTGGCGCCGATCGTCTTTCGAACCAAATATCGCAACTGGTTCAAGGCCGCGATCGTGCCGGGCAGATCGGCCTGGGAATACGTTCGCTACCTGGGCCTGCCAGCCGCTGCGATCTACGAGGGGCTCTATGGTGGGAATTCGGCCGTATTCATTCCGGGGCCACCACTGGCCGATCGGCCGAAGCGGTTCGTCTTCGTCGGGCGATTCGTCGAGCGAAAGGGAATACGAGAGCTGGCCACTGCGTGGGCGGCGGCGGCTCCTGAATTCCCCGATTGGGAACTTCACGCTGTCGGTGAGGGGCCGCTCCAGGAACTCCTCGAGCATAAGCCGCAAACCTTCGTTTACCGGTTCAAGCAACCGAATGAACTTGCAGAGCTCTACAGGGCATCTCGGTTTCTGGTTCTCCCGAGCCACGAAGATCATTGGGGCGTTGTTGTTCATGAAGCAGCCATGAGCGGCTGCGGCCTCATCGTTTCAACAAACGTGGGGGCACGGTTTGACCTGGCCAATCAGCACAATTCGCTTACGTTTCAGGCTGGAAACGCCGCTGCGCTTCAAAAGGCGATCGCAGTAGCTGCTCGGCTGGGCGAACGGGAATTGCGAATCGCCTACCACGAAAGCCTGGCGCTCGCGTATCGGTTTGGGCCGCGTTCGTTTGCCGATGCGGTTGAGCAGGTGGTTCGATCGCTCAAGTAGTGCACTTCCAGCATTCGGCAATGGCTCCGAGCCAAGGTGCCTCTAGTTGGGCCACTAGGCCTCTTCGATTGGGTTTTGTCACGGTTTTTGGTGCTGCAGACCGTGCTCAATACTCAGGCATTTCGTATTCGATGCGAGAGTCGCTACAAAAACAGCCCGACGTCACAGTCGTCGACATTGATCATCTTTCTACGCGGCTACTGCCCGCATGGCGGATAAAGCAGGCACTATACAGATATGGGTTAGGGAAGTCGTATTCGATAAATCGGCAGCCACTTGTGGTGCGATCATATTCAGCTCAGGTGCGAACGAGGTGCAGCACGCTGGGCGAGATCGATGCGCTTCTGAGCCCCGGCAGTATCCCCCTTGCGCTTTACGCTGGAACAGTGCCCACTTTCTTTTGGGCAGACGCCACTTTTGCAGCGATGATCGACTTTTACCCGCAGACTAAACGGCTCGCCGACGAAACCATTCGTGACGGTAATCGGCTCGAACTCGCAGCGCTGACAAACTGCTCCAAAGCGATCTATTCGTCGGAGTGGGCTGCTAAATCGGCAGTGGAGTACTACGGGGCGCCTTCGGACAAAGTGCACGTCGTGCCATACGGATCTAACGTAGACGCCGACTATTCGGAACAAGAGGTACGCGGGTTTATCAGTGCTAGGCGAGGAAAGTCACTCGAGCTTCTATTTATCGGAGTCGATTGGCAAAGGAAGGGCGGTGACTTGGCGGTCGCCGCCGCGGAATTGCTGGTCGAACGCGGTCACGAAGTTACGCTTCACGTTGTGGGTGACACGCCAAGAAGAAAGCTGCCAGCTTGCGTTGTGCAGCACGGCTTTCTTTCCAAAAAGACGGCCGATGGCAGGGAAAGACTGGACCGACTTTTCCGACAGTCTCATCTTTTGTTACTTCCGACAAAAGCCGACTGCTCCCCGATTGTCATTCCAGAAGCCTATGCATACGGCCTGCCCGTAATTGCTAGCGATGTGGGCGGCATCTCCACCTCACTGAGAAACCGGCTCACTGGCCGACTTCTTGCGCCCAATAGTCCACCACAGTCCTGGGCCGATGCTGTGCTTGATATCTGTCGAGCAACTGAGACCTATTCAGAGTACAGCCTGTCTGCGTTCCGCTTCTACCTTACCGCTCTGAACTGGCAAGTAGCGACGACACGAGTTGTCGAATTAATTCGCGGTACGCTTGGAGGCATGACAACTTGCCGCGTGACGGGGGAATCTGTCTGAGCATGATTCGTACTATACTCAGGTCGTTCGTGCGCCCTGCCATCGGCGATGCGCGCCGGCGCGTAACCAACCTATTGAGCCGTCGAGAGCAAGTTGTCGCGCCAGTTCACTCGCATCAGCAGACTAGCATTTCAATCGCGGGCATACCGCATCCGATTCGATTGCGGCTCGCCTCGTCGGACGCCAAGTCGATGGCATCCTGTCTGCTTGATTTGCAATACGACTTCGACCTCGGTTTTGAGCCAAAAACGATACTCGATCTGGGAGGGAACATAGGATGCTCCGCGATTTATTTTGCGAATCGCTGGCCGAAGTCCAGTATCTACGCCGTAGAACCTTTTCGAGAAAACTATGAGCTTTTGGAAATCAATACTGCTCCCTATTCGAATGTCCGGGCTGCTCGAGCTGCTGCGACATGTAAACCGGGGCCCATGTCGCTAGTCGTTCCGGAAGCCGGCTTTTGGGGAGTCCAGGCCATTGCATCATCGCCCCTCACTAACCCCGCCGCCTTCGTTGAAGGTAAAACGATTTGCGGCCTTATGGATGATGCTGGTTTTGAGCGGGTGGATTTGCTGAAAATGGACATCGAAGGAAGCGAGTTCGGTCTTTTTAGGGAAAATGCCGCCGAGTGGTTGCGGCGGACTCGCGTGCTGGTGGTGGAATTGCATGACTGGATTCGTCCGGGATGCTCGTGGTATTTCGAACGGGCGATTCGCGATCGCCAATCACGGCGGATGGTGATAGACGAGAACGTCGTGGTGTGGCTTGCTGAGGCGTGAGCCGGGTTGGGCCCAACCCAGGCCAACATCGTGGACCTCAAGCAAAAGCGGCAAGCCATGAAAGGCCTCTCAACGCCGCTTTCGGAAGGTAATCCGCCGAGCAACGAAGAATCTGTGGGCAAAGCTCGAGGCCGATACAAGGCAGCGGCTTGGACGGCTACTGCAAACTTGGTCGGCAGGCCGCTGAATCTTGCGATGTCTCTTGCAATTGTAGGGCTCGCAGTGCGATCGCTGGGTCCGGACCGATACGGAATTTGGATTAATTGTCACACGTTAGCGCTCTGGTTCAGCGTGTGCGAATGCGGAGTGGCGAGCAGTTTGCTAAACCGTGTCGCACGAGCTCGTGCTCAGGAAGACAAAGACGCTTACCTAAAAACAATCGCTACGGCGAACACATTTCTTGTGTTAGTAGGTCTCGGAGTGTTCGCATTAGTCAGTCTGCTCGCTTATTTTGGGCCGCTGCCCGCTTTGCTCGACCCAACCGGGGTCGTGATCAAGTCGGAAACCCGTGCTTGCATGGTTGTTTTTGGTGCATTCGCGGCCGCATTGATACCGCTCCAACTGTACGACCGCGTTGCTCTAGCGCATCAGGAAGGCTGGCTGAATGTTATTGGGCAACTGACGGCAACAGCCGCCGCCCTGGTGATGGTCGCAGCGGCTGTTGGATTCAACGCATCCCTGCCGGTGGTTGCGGGTGCTTGGGTTGTCGGAACGCTTCTTGGCATGATGTTGGTAAGGGCAGCTATTCGCCGCCGCTACCGCGAGCGACTTGCAGGTGCCCAAGCGGTTTTTTGTAGGACGGAAATGAAAGAGTTGTTGGGCGCGGGCTTCTGGTTTGTGGTGGCATCCTTTGCCGGGCAGTTGGCGCTTCAGTCCGACCCTCTCATCTTGACGATAGCGGAAAACCTAACGGGGCGGCCTGTAGGGCCATCAGTTGCCACGGAACTCGCCGTACCAATGCGGCTGTTTAATGTGATCAATGCATTTGCAATTTTGGCCGTAAACCCGCTTTGGCCAGCCTACGCCGACGCGACTGCACGCGGAGACACGCGATGGGCCTATCGTACTCTTGTTATGTCATCTGCGATTGCGGTGGCTACGGCATTTGTAGCCGTCACGCCCTGTGTGTTGTTTGGTGAACAACTCCTTTCCCTTTGGGTGGGAGATGCGGTACATGTCGCCCCGTCGTTGTTGACCGCCTATGCAGCATGGACAATTACGATGGTCAGCATTCACAGCTTGAGCGTGTTTTGCCAGGGCCAGGGCAGCGGGATGCTACGGCTACACAGCGTGACTAGTGCCGCTTTCCTAATAGTTGCTATGCCAGCGAAACTTCTCGGCCTGTCGATTGCCGGTCCAACCGGTCTCGTTATTGCCACTACCGTAGCGGGCCTCTGTGCTCAGATGATTCCCCTAATCGCGGCTATTGGGATTGGTGTGGCAAAAAACAAAAGCATGCAGCATGTAGCTGACAATCCCGGTGGATAAAAAGTCCATCTGCGACTGAGAGGTTTGGAAGGAATGAGCCCGACACGTTTTATCATTTCGAAAGTGTGCGACCACACGCTTCTAGTTCAGCCGGAATCAAAAGCAAGGCCTATTGTCTTGGATTGTGGGGCCAACCGGGGGCGATTTGCGGAATGGGCAGCGAATACCTTAGGCGCGCACGTGTATTCCTTTGAGGCGGACCCAACCTTGGCATCGGAAATGCCACGCAATGACTACGTAACGGTAATAAATGCAGCAATCGCGGACCGAGATGGAAGTGTCACGCTGTACAAGTCAGACAACCTCGATGCGAGTTCTTTTTTTGGCCCGCAGTCATCCTCCGCGTTTCAGGTCGCGTCCCGTTCAATCGATTCGTTTGTTCAAGAGAAACGAATCCCCGCAATTGATCTTATCAAGATAGATATAGAAGGGTGGGAGTTGCCTGTTCTAGAAACACTATCGGCGAGTGTAATTAACAGTACAAAGCAGATCACCTGTGAGTTCCACGACTTTTTGGACAGAGGGCAAATACCTCGCATTCGTCGGATTATTAGCAACTTTCAGGATCGCGGATGGTTTGTCGTAAACATGGCCATACGAACGTACGGCGACGTGCTTTTCATAAATCAGTCGCTGCTGCCATTAACCTTTCTCCAGCGAGCCCGTATTTGCATTCATAAGTATGCGTCTGCCGTGATGCGAGTTTACGGGCGACTATAGAAGCGCCTTCGGTTTCCTCCCTGGCTATCATGTCCATTCAGTGCGATGCAGGGCGTGGCCCTCGAGCAATCCTTTCTACTGGGATTGGCCGTATCCATTTCATCGAGACCGCCACCGCCCTGCAGTCGGCGGGCGAGCAAGTGCAACTCATTACGGGATGGGTGCCTTCGGGAAAACACGACTGGCTTGTCGACTGGGCGGGGCGTGTTGTGGGGCGCCCCCGTCTTTCGAGTCGCCTTGCAGTTAGGAAAGCCAGTGGTGCAATACACTCGCGCCAGATTCATTCCTGCACCTTGGCAGAAGGAGTCGGGGCGTTATTTCACCATTTTCTTCGCGACAATAGTCGGATGCGACCCGCTGCCATGCGCCTCGCCTGGCAGTTGTTTGGCTTGTCATCGCGGCGCTATCTGCACGATGCCGATATTTTTCATGTGCGATCTGGTGCTGGGCAGGGCGGAGCCATTTCGCGGGCTCGTGCGAGAGGAATGAAAATCGTCGCCGATCACAGCATTGCGCACCCGGAGTTCATGGCGGGCGTTTTGAATCCGGTTCTGAAGCGATACGGATTTCCGCAATTTGCGGGAGCTAAGGATCCGTTCTGGGATCTTGTTCTTCTCGATTGCCGCAATGCCGATGCGGTTCTCGTTAATTCCCAGTTCGTCAAAGAGACTTTTGTTGAACACGGTTTTGCACCGAGCCGCATTCACGTTGCGTATCTCGGGGTCCGCCGGGATTTTCTGTCGCTCAAAACGAACTACTCGGCAGGAGTTCCCTTGCGGCTATTGTTCACCGGGGGATTCACAGCCAGGAAAGGCGCGGGAGATATTCTCGACGCGCTGCGTGCCGTCAATGCCGGCGGCTGTCAATGCGAGTTGACAGTCGTCGGTTCATTGGCGGACAGCGCGCCGGTGCTTGCGATGCATGCCTCACAGGATAACGTGCGATTTGCGGGGATGGTATTGCAGGATGAGCTCAAGAACTACTTGCAAAGTGCTGATATTTATGTTTTCCCGACGCTGGCGGAGGGCTGCGCAAAATCTGCCATGGAGGCCTTGGCGGCAGGTGTTCCTGTGATCGCCACGCGGGAATGCGGCTTGCCGGTAGAACACATGAAACATGCGTACATCGTGCCGCCCAACTCACCAGAGAGTCTCGCAGAGGCAATTCACACACTGGCGACAGATGAGTCACTCAGGGCCAAGCTTGGACGGGCCGGTGCTGAACTGGTGAGAGATCGGTACAGTTGGGAAAACTACGGTCGCACAGTCCGGGAGCTTCATTCCTTCTTGCTGAGCAAGTGACGTGGATGTCGCGGAGCGAGCGGTGAGCACTGTGAGCGATTCCATCCGGCTACATGGCAGGCCTTTGCCTGAGGCGTCGTTCCGCGCGGATACAAGTCGCCAGCTCCGTAGGAAGTCTCAGTTGTCACAAACCCTGTGGGCGAACTGGTGCGGGCTCGGCGTGGCCAGCGGGCTCTTCGTGAAGATTATCGGTTATCTCACGATGCTTGAAGCCTATTTTCTTATTACTTTTCCGTTAAGAATGCAGTCCGTGCTGAACGCGGCGTTCGCTCGAGGATGCGTCACTTTTACCGTGTTGTGGATTGGCTGGGTTGTTGGCGCTGCTATTGCCGACATAGCCAACGACTCGCCTTTCTCGTTGGCAGCGCGTGGCTTCTCCCGTGCTTTTTTTCTTGGTTTTGTGTGCCTTTGTCTGGTTCCACTCTGGGCCCGTATGCCACGAAGTTTCGAAGCCTTCCTCGCCGGTGTCCCCGTCGCGCACGTAATTGGGTTGAAATATTTTCGATCGGGGACGTACACAACGCTTGACGGCGAAATAGATGCCTCCACCCTAGGTTGGGAGAATTGGACCAACTATTTTGTAACGTCTATCGTCGTATACATCATTGCATCGCAATGGCGAAAACGTCCGTGGCAGTGTGTCGCCATCGCAGGCCTCTCCGGCGCGGTGAATCTTGCGATGGGTTCTCGCTCTGCGGGGGCAACGCAACTACTTGCGGCGGCCGTCATGCCTTTTTTCATACATCCTTCGCGCAATGCGGATTTGGCGTGGCGCAGGATCGTGCGAAAACTCGGAATGGGAAGACTTGTTGCGATAGTTGTCGTGGCAGTCATCGCGACTGCCGCAGTGTCAGAGACCTACGGCTATTTGGTAACAAGCGGCCGGCTCGGGGAGAGAGCGAAGGTGAAGTACGAGAAGCAAAAGAATGCCAAGGGAGGCATGCTTGTCGGCGGACGCTCGGAATTCTTTGTCGGCTTGGCTGCGGCATTGGACAAACCGCTGCTCGGTCACGGATCGTGGCCGGAAGACACTGTTGGATACGCCGAGAAGGCTTCCGCTCGGTTTGGTATTGAGATCAAAGAGGATCGAAATCGTGACAAGCGGTTGCGCAAGTTCATAAAAGTTCATTCGGCAGTGATGAGCGCATGGGTCGATCACGGAATCCTCGCCGCAATGTTCTGGGTCTATATCTTCATACTCGTGCTTCGCAACGTGCCGCGAGCGGTAACTTATATGCCCGAATATGCGGGCGTTATCGTGTTTAATGCCGTCGCCTTTCTATGGGCTTTTTTCTTTTCCCCGATCCAGCAACGGTCCTATAACGCGATTGTCTTTGTGCCATTGCTCATCATCCAAATGCGGCACATGCAAGCAGCAGTCGAGCGGCGATCGCATGCCACCGGCTGAGAGCTTCGCCGGCAAGTCGGCTGAAATGCAGCACGTGCCAGCAGTAAGGCGAACGTGGCAGGGCAGCAAAGAGGCCCACCATCTATTTGGCTTCCATGATGTTTCGCCATGGAATGTGCGGTACGACCGCATGTTGTCGCTGGAAGTAGCGACGATTGACCATCCGCCTCTGACTAGCGAGCCCGCGAGGGTAGGTCTGCTCGACCTACAGACGCAGGCATTCCATGAACACGACACAACAACGGGCTGGAATTTCCCCCAGGGCGCCCGTCAGCTTTGGCTTTGTGACCGCAGCCGATATGCCTACAACTGCCCCGATGGCGATCAGCCGCGCACCCGGATTCGGGATCAGTCAGGCCGATTGATTCGCGAGCTTCCTTGGGGCGTTGCTGCCGTGGGGCCCAGCAGCGATGTTCTCTATTCCTTAGACTTTGGCCGAGTTCACCGAGCAGGCGGCTATGGGCACACTGGCAGCCGACCATGGTCTTCGGCAGATCCCGTCGAGCGAGCCGGTGGCCTGGTATCTGTCGAAATAAATTCAGGCGCGGCACAAACACTCGCTTCGCTTGCGGATTGTCGGCGTGTCACTGGCAGGCCCGATGTCGCGGCGGAGCAGGCGGGCTCTTTGGATTACGTCACTCATGTAGTGCCGAGCCCTTCTGGGGCACGTGTGTCGTTTCTCTACCGGTCTTGGTATGCCGACGGAGGCATCGATACTGCTCTTTGCGTCGTGGACTCAAACGGCGCGAATCTCCGCATGGTGCTGAGGGGCAATCTGTCGCATTTCGACTGGCGCGACGAGGAAAGCATCGTCATCTGGGGGCCCCGCGGGCGAACCATCACCAAGCTCCGAGGCAAAGGCGGCGGCCGCCGCGGCCTTGCGACGATCGTGCTCAAACTCGCAAAAGATGTTCTCCGGCCGATCGTACGGCGATCTGGGATGCTCGCCTCCGCCTATTTGCTTGTTCCGCTCGACGGATCGCCCCCAAAGCCTTTTTTTCCAGACATTCTCACCGGAGACGGGCATCCTTCGTTTTGCCCATCCAAACGCGAATGGATGTTGGCTGACACCTATCCGAATCCCGCCGGGCAGAGAGAACTGTTTCTGGTGAATACAACCAAAGGCGATAAACACAGCCTCGGTATCTTCACCGAACTGAAAATGCAGGTGAATCCTGCGAAATCGCAGGCCGCCATGGCTGAAGTGGATCCGTCAATACTTCGGATTATCGGCAAAGACCTCTATTCCTTCACCCGCAGCGGCCTGCACTGCGACTTGCATCCGCGCTGGCGAAGTGACGGCAAGCAGGTCACGTTCGACTCTCTGCACGAAGGCTCGCGGCAGATTTACGTAGTCGATACTGCTGGCATAGTCGAGTAGTGCCCTAAGTGAAGAAGACGATCGCCATCGTTCAGCCCGTGATTCCCGATTACCGGGAGCCGCTGTTTTCAGCGTTGGCAGATATTTACGGCCATCAGTTGCACGTCTATGCCGGTAGCAGTGCGGCTCGGGCCACGATCCCTTCGGCGGCGGATGACCGCAGTTATTTTCGACGACTCGACAACCGCCATTTCGTCAAAAACCGCCTTTTATGGCAAAGCGGTTACGAAGAGGAACTGCTGGAGGCCGACCTAGTTATCGCGAGTGGCACCTTGCGCACGCTTTCCACGCTTTGTCTTTTAGCGAGAAGGCGCGGCCGCAGGCCAACGATTCTGTGGGGCCATGTGCATGGCAGGCATTCCAGCCTCGGCGTCGCCCGGCGATCAATGCTCAAAGCAAGCGACGGCTTTCTGTCATATACCGAGACCGACGCGCTTGTGGCCCGAAGCGTATTACCCGCGAATCGCGTGTGGAGCGCGAATAACTCGTGCGTGTGGGCGAAGGATTGCCAGACCCAGGCGGAGGCGATACCGAAAAACGTTTTGTATGTCGGCAGGCTTGTGGTGGAGAAAAAACCGGGAGTATTACTCGAGGCTTTTGCATTGCTCGCAGCGCGAGGCAGCGTGCCAGGCGATGCTCGGCTGATGTTCGTTGGAGATGGGCCGTTGCGGACGTCGCTGGAAGGGCGCGCAGCGGAGCTCGGTGTTCGAGACAGGGTCATGTTCTATGGACATGTATGGAAGCCGCAGGACCTGTGGCCGCTTTATGATTCCGCGTTGGTCGCGACGAGCCCAGGATACGTGGGGCTCTCGGCCATTCAGGCTTTTGCGAGAGGCGTGACCTTTGTCGTGTCTCGAGATGAGCCGCACTCGCCGGAGATCGAGGCATGCCAAGAAGGCTTCAATACCGTTTTTTTCGATACTGATTCAGCCGGGCATTTGGCCACGGTTTTGGTTTCGTGCTTCGCCACCAGTGCTGAGTTGTTAGGCCGCCGTCCAGCGATCGCCGCCGCGATCGCGACCCGATATACCTACGACAACATGGTGCACGCATTCCGCTGCGCCATCGATACCTTCATTCCATGACCAACATGCTAAAACTCCCCACTGTGTCGATCGTCACGCCAAGCTTTAACCAAGCGAGGTATCTAGAATCGACAATCCGTTCGGTGCTGGCGCAACGTGACGCGATTCACGAGTATTTCGTATTCGACGGCGGTAGCACGGATGGCTCCCGGGAGATCATTCAGCGCTATACTACCGGCATCGACTTTTGGCAGAGCGAGAGAGATGGGGGGCAGGGGGATGCGATTCACAAGGGATTGTCGAAGGCAACGGGTGACATCCTGTTTTGGATTAACTCCGATGACATGATAGCCCCGGGGGCGATCAACCGCGTCAGGCAGGCGTTTGCCGCTCATGCGAAATGGGACGTGCTCACGGGCTACAGCGTGTTTCTCGACGAACACGACACTATCACCAAGGTGAATTGCATCGGCCCGGAATCGCAGTTCTGGCTCGACATGGGGATTCTTCATGTTTGCCAGCAGACCTGTTTTTTCAAGCGGTCGCTTTACGAGCGCGTAGGGGGAATCGATACGAACCTCCATTGCATGTTGGATACCGAGTTGTGGCTGCGTTTTTTCAGAGCTGGCGCGACGTGGGGCCATCTGAAGAACGTACTCGGCGGGTTTCGGCAGCATGCGCTCATGAAAGGCAAGACCTGGGGGGACGAGTATGCGGCTGAGAAGAAGGAAGTGGCCGCACGGTTTCCAGGGTTCAATGCGCAGCGTCGAGGAATGAGCCTTGGTCGGTTGGTGTATGGCGCATCCAAGGTGATCGGATATTCGAGCAGGCGCAATCGCGTAGCCTCGGCCTTGGAAGGGCAACGACTTGCCGACTGCGCACCAGCGTCGCTGGGTTTGGGGTAAGCGAATGAGCCGGCACACCGATCTCACGCACACGCACGCCCAGACGAGCCGCTACCTCTCCCCCTGGCCACTCAGAGCCCGGCTTAGGAGGCTCGCCTGGGTAATCACGTGGAACTGTCTTTTCCGTACCTCGCCCAAGCCGCTATACGCGTGGCGACGGTTGCTCCTCCGGCTCTTTGGCTGCCAGATCGAGGGGCGGCCATATGTGTCGCCACATACCCGAATCACGATGCCGTGGAATCTGCGGCTCGGCGACAAGACGACCCTGGCGGAGCGCTGTGAGATCTATAATCTTGCTCCCATTTCGCTCGGGCCGCGGGTCACCGTCGCCCAGGAAGCCTATCTCTGCGCCGGCACGCATGATTTCGAGCATCCCTACACACCCTTGATAACGGCCCCGATCATGGTTGGCGAGGATGTTTTTATCGCGGCTCGTGCGTTTGTTCTCCCAGGTGTGACGATCCATCGCGGCGCTATCGTCGGCGCCTGCGCTGTCGTCACGAAAGACGTTTTGGAGCGGGCGATCGTTGCAGGAAATCCCGCTCGTGTGATCGGCGAGCGGCGCTGGAACTTCACCGATCAACTCGACCATAACGGTCACACGTGATCGGTGTCGTTCATATCACGACCGCGCTTTCGCCATCGGGTGCGGGGGTCTATGAGGCTGTCCGCGGCATCACCACACGGCTTGCCGCCGAGCCTGGGTTCAAGGTGCAGGTCGTTGGATTGGCGAGGGACCAACATGCCTGGCCATTGGACCGTCATAGCTGGGATGGCGTGAATGTGACGGCGGTGGGCGGCGGCGGCGCGCGAGGCGCTTTAGTCTTGCAGCGGCATGTGCAGTCGATGCCACTCGCCGGTATCGACATCGTTCACGCCCACGGCGTGTGGGATGGTGCTGCTCTTGCCGGGGCAATGCTTGCGAAGCGAGCCGGCTGCCGGCTCGTGATCAGCCCGCACGGGATGCTTGAGCCCTGGGCGTTCAGTCATAACCGGATGAAGAAGTTGTTGCCCTGGCACCTGTGGGAACGGCGGGCACTGGCAGCGGCCGACGTGCTCGAGGCAAAAAGCGATCTTGAGGCCACGGCGTTTCCGAAAGTCGGGCTACATATTCAAGCCGCCGTGATTCCCGTAGGCCTCGACATTCCCGAACTGTTGCCTGCCGTTCGACCGACGAGTGGCCCACGGACCTGTCTGTTTCTTTCCCGAATTCATCCGAAGAAGGGGATCGACATGCTTTTGCAGGCCTGGGCGGCTTTGCGGCCGGCCGAATGGCGGCTCGTTATCGCCGGCCCCGACGACAGTGGTCACTTGCCGCCGCTCCAATCGCTGGCCCGATCCTTGGGCATCGCCGGCGACGTTGATTTTCTCGGGCCTCAATATGGCCAGGCGAAATGGGACCTATTGCAGAGTGCCGAGCTCTTCGTGCTCCCATCCCATTCGGAAAACTTCGGAATCGTGATTCCCGAAGCACTTGCGATGGGCGTGCCGTGCATCGCCACGACCGGAACGCCTTGGGTGGAGCTGGGGCCACGTGGCATCGGATGGTGCGTCGCGCCGACGGTGGAGGCCATCACTTCGGCGCTTTCCGCTGCCGTCTCACGATCCCCTTGCGATCTTGCAGCGATGGGCCATCGCGGCGTGGCCTATGTTCGTGACACATTTTCCTGGTCCACCATTACGCGCCAGACCGTCGATCTATACCGCAGCCTCATGGAAGCACGATGACAAAGCAATCGACCCCGCCGATCTCTGTCCTCGTCTTGACGCTCAACGAGGAAGCTAACCTGCCTCGCTGCCTCGAGTCGCTTCGCTGGTGCGACGATATCGTCGTGCTCGACTCCGGCTCAAGCGACCGCACCGTCGAGATTGCCAGGGAGCATGGAGCACGCGTGGTCACTCGCCCCTTTGACAACTGGGCGAGCCATCAAAATTGGGCACTCGAGTCAATCGAGTATCGCCATCTTTGGCTTTACTACAGCGACGCCGACGAGGTCATGCCGCCCGAGCTACGAGATGAGCTGATCCAGGTCGCGACCGCCTCCTCTCAGCCCCACGCGGCCTACCGTGTGCGATATAAGAACTTCTTTCTCGGTCGGTGGATTCGCCACTGCGGCATCTACCCGACATGGGTGCTGCGCTTCTACAAGCCGGAACAGGTTCGCTACGAAAGACTGGTCAACCCTACGGCCAAAGTGGACGGCAGCATCGGGCTTCTGCAGGAGCATTTTCTCCACTACAGTTTCAACAAGGGACTGCAGGCTTGGTTTGACAAGCACAACAAATATTCCACTGCCGAGGCCATCGAAACGATCCGCGACCTGCGCGAGGGCGCCATCGACTGGGCAGGGCTGGTCGACTTCTCGAATCCAGCAAGACGCCGGCTCGCGCTCAAGCACATGTCGTTTCGGCTGCCATTCCGGCCGCTCCTGCGGTTTCTCTATATGTATGTGCTGAAACTCGGGTTTCTCGACGGAGGCCCAGGGTTTCATTACTGCATGATGCTTTCGATATATGAGTACATGATCGTTCTCAAAGTGCGGGAACTCCGTCGCCGTGAGCGGGGCGAGAGCATTTAGCGTGACAGCGCCCGCACCGTCCTTGGGCGTCGTTGTTCCCGCCCTCAACGCCGCTGGCACACTCGCCGCAACGCTGGAGTCTCTAGGCCTCGCCATGCAGGTCGGAGCCGAGGTGATTGTGGTGGACGGCGGCTCCACGGACAGCACCATTGCGATCGCGCAGGGGCAAGGCGTGCGAGTTGAGCACTGTGGCGGCGGAATGTATGCCGCACTGAATCATGGGTTCGGCTCGTTGCGAAGCGACTGGCTCACGTGGATCAACGCAGACGACCTGCTGTATGCCGACAAGTTGTTGAGCCGGCTGCAACGGGCGGGCAATGCCGACGTGATCTATGGCCCAGTCGATTTCATCGACATTGCCGGCAGGTTCGTGCATTCCTGGACCAGCGCGTCGCCTGCGGATCTCTTGCCGCTTTATCGGGCGGGATACAGCCCGCTCCTGCAGCAAGGCACACTATTTCGAAGGCAGGTGTTCGAACACATCGGTGGATTTGACGAAACCTATCGGTTCGTCGGTGATGCCGAGTTCTGGTGGCGGGCACTCGAGGCGAGAAAAAGCTTTCATCGCTGTACGCATCCGCCGGTGGCGGCGTTTCGGCTGCACGGCGGGCAGCTAAGCCAGCGGTATGCCGGCCCGATGCGGGCCGAGCATGATCGGATGGTGGGTGCTCATGGGGGCCGGCGGAGGTCGCTCCGCTCGTGGCTGGCACTATGCCGGTTTCGCGGCCGTAATCTACCCTCATACCTGGTGAGATGCCTCAGGCGCCGTGACCTCGAGGGCGGGGTTCGGCTGCCCGGTAGCTATGACGTCGTTCGCGAATTGGAGTGAGCCGATGTCTGCGAAGTCGGTGCTCTCCATCTGCCTCGATGATTCGCCGGTTCTGGGCGGTCTATCGCGTGGCATCCGTGACATGGCGGACGCTCTTGGGGGTCAGATACTTTCACTCGATTCCGGCCGGCTCCCGCCGTCGCAAGACGACGCCCGCTGGAATATCCGCCGCGTCGATGTCGGTCGCGGCCTGCTAGCCTCCCGGCACCTGCGGCTTCGGCAGCCGGTCGCAGCCGCAATCGATGCGGCCATCGCTCAGAGCAGCCTGGTAGTCTGCCATTCGCTCTATCGGGCGCATCTGCCATTCATTCGCCGTAGTTGTCTGCGGCACGGTGTTCCGTATTGGGTGGTGGCGCATGGCATGCTCGATCCGTGGGTCGTTTCGCGTCATGCCGGGTGGAAGCGGGCGTGGCTGATGCTTGTGGGCAAGCGATGCCTGGCTGATGCGGAGCGTGTGATCTTCAATACAGAAGCCGAGCGAGCGAAGGCCTCGCCCTGGTGTCGGCCGGGCAATGCCCTTGTCATCCCATGGCCGGTGGATCTTCCGGATGTGTCAGACCGGGCGAGATGCCGTGCGGAGTTGCGCCGCCAGCTCGGGATACCTACAACTGACCGCATTCTGCTTTCGCTTGCGCGCTATGATTCGCTCAAGCGGCCGCTCCATACCGTTGCCGCTTTTGCAGCAGCGAGTCAGCCGGGGTGGCACCTCGTCATGGCGGGCTATGACGGCGATCTCACCCGCGAGGCAGTTGAACAGGCGGCCCGCCTACAGGCGGACGCCTCGATACGGGTTCTCGGCCCGGTGGAAGGCGAAGCTAAGCCGCAACTGCTAATGGCATCGGATGCGTTCGTGTCGCTGTCGTGGCGAGAAAATTTTGGCTATTCCCTTGCCGATTCCGCGGCTCATGGGCTCTGTGGAGCGTATGCGCCCGACCATGATCTTGTTGCAGATATGCCCGAGCAGTGTCGGCGATGGGTGGCGGGAGATCATTCTCTATGTGAGGCCCGCCGCATGCTTCATGCGATGCTTACGACAGCTTCGACGATTCGCGAAGAAAGCGGCCATGTGGGCCAAGTCTGGGCGAAGGATAGATTGGCTCGAGGCCGCTTTAAGGAAGTGGTCAGGCAGGAGGCCGCATTGCGGCTGCAGGAATCGTGACCGATTCACGTCAGCGAACGTTGCTGATCATAAGTCAGGTTTACGCCCCGGATCCTGCGGCGGTGGGGCAACACATGACCGACGTGGCCGAGGAGATGACGCGCCGCGGGTGGCGGGTTATTGTTTACACTTCGGCTCGCGGATATGACGATTCATCGCAGCGCTATCCTAGCCGAGAGCGCCGCAACGGAGTCGATGTGCGGCGGCTGCCGCTATCGAGTTTCGGCAAGCGGTCAATTGCTATCCGCCTGCTCGCCCAATCGCTCTTCATGCTGCAGGCGACTGTGCTGGGCTTGCTGACCCGTGGGCTGGGGCTTGTGCTTGTCAGCACAAGCCCACCATTTGCAGGGATGGGCGGCAGCCTCGTCTCGTTCTTTCGGCGGGCTCCGCTCGTCTGGTGGGTAATGGACCTAAACCCCGATCAGATGATCGCTGCCGGAAAAGTCGGCGCACGGTCGATTCCGGCCCGCGTGTTTGAGTGGATCAACCGATGCACCATGCGGCAGGCCAGCGAAATCGTGGTGCTGGATCGCTTCATGAAAGACCGCGTGCTTGCCAAGTTAAGCGTTCCGGCGAAGGTCCGTGTGCTTCCGCCTTGGCCGCATCAAGATAGGCCTGGCGTGCCGCCTTTAGAGCCCAATGTGTTCCGCATCACCCACGGACTCGAGGACGCGTTCGTTGTGATGTATTCAGGCAACCACGCAATCCAGCATCCCCTAGACACGCTTCTCGCTGCAGCAGCGGAGCTTGAATCCGACCCTCGGCTCCGGTTTGTATTCATAGGCGGAGGCGCGGGCAAAGATGCTGTCGATGCGCGCCTCGCAGCCGGTGCAAGTAACATTGTGTCGCTTCCGTATGAACCGCTGGAGAAAGTCAGCGACAGCTTAGCCGCAGCTGACGTGCATGTTGTCTCGATGGGCAACGATATGGTGGGAATAGTCCACCCATGCAAGATTTACGGGGCGATGGCAGTCGGCCGTCCAATTTTATTTTTTGGGCCAGAGCGTTCGCACGTGGAGGAACTTCTAAGGCTCGGAAGTTGCGGCGTCAGCCTTCGGCATGGCGATGTTTCCGGTGCCGTGACCGCCATTCGGGAGTTACGTGCCTTGAGTAATGTGTCGCTGGTGGAGCTAGGACGCAACGCCGCGAAAGTGGTAGCGCAGGCGTTCTCACGGGCGGCCTCGCTGAATGCCTTTTGCACGTTCTTGGAAAACGCGGAGCGTGGCGGCGTAGGGCATTAGGAGATGCTCGGTATGACCGATATGTTGCTGGTGGCGTTTTTAGGTTTTTCGGTCACTTCACGGGGCGTCGTAGTTACCTACTGATCACCTAAGGCTTTGCGAACACCCGATGAGCAAGCGCGCACCACGAGCCGTAGCTCTCTTTTTCGTTGTGAGCGTAGCCGTTGTGTCTCGCGGCACGTGTGCCGAAGCGCCCCAGGTGTGGTGGTCGGCGGAGCCCGTGCTGCCCGGTGAGTTCACTTTTATTCAAGGAGACGGTTGGGATGACACCCTCGTGGTGGCGATTGATTCCGACGAGACTGGTAAGCCGCGAATAGTGCCAAACACCAGCATCGAAAATAACGCGAGATCGTTACGATTTCTTCTGCCTAAACAACAATTGCCTGGCGTTACCAACTGCGCAATAACGACACGTGGCGGAACGCTCCGGTTTACGCTTAATTTGCCGCAGCCATGGTGGAGCCAAGGGGATCAAGGCCGCAGCGGCACTCCTGGCGGATGGGCAAGGATATTCGGTCGGTGCCTTGCATTTGAGGGCTCCGAACCGCGGGTGCAGTTGCGAAATGGAGTGGAGCGAGTTGATGCGATCGTCACCGACAGCTGTATGTGGTCCCTCACAGCGAGAATTCCGCAAAGCACTCGGAACGGTCCTTGGGATGTGTGGGTTCATAACGGAACCGGGGCCGATGACGCATGGAGCCATGCAGGTCAACTGCGCATTGGGGAGAACACCCCGTCTTGGCCGGAATCCGTGTTGTGGTTAAGCGATTATGGTGCAACTCCAGACGATGACTCCGATGACTCAATCGCATTTCGTAAGGCCTTGGAGGCAGTAGAAAAGAGGGGCGGAGGAATACTGGCTATTCCACGTGGCAGGTTTTGCCTGACGGGGGAGTTTGTCATTCCGCAGAAAGTCCTCATAAAAGGGGCTGGTATGGAGTTCACGCATCTCGTCTGGAAAGACACTGACGCACCGCCGGATGCATTCTTTAGTAATACGACCGGTCGATTTGGGCTCGAGGGCCTTAGCCTTTTTGCCAATAACTATAGAAAAGGCCTGCATGCATCGCTTCCCAAGGGTAGCCCTCGAACTGCCTTGCCTATTGAAGATATCCAAATCAGGCGGGTGAGAGTTCGTTTTGCTCCGTTGAGCGTGGCTAAGCTCTCGTCCTCGCAGGAGGGCATTCGTCGCAAAGAGATGCAAAAGTCGGCGGTATTCGAGATTATCGCGAACAACGTCAAACTTATTCAGTGCGATCTAGCCTGGTCTCAAGGGATCGGCTTTTCTTTGCATGGGTGCGACGTCGTATGCCGAGGAAATGTGCTCAAGGCGGACGGCGGCTGGTGTCCGGTTGGTGGAGGAACCCGAATCATCTGCGAGCGAAATGACTTTTCTGGAGTCACGGCAGGCATCGCTCGCGGCGGTCAAGTCTGGTTTGCCCATAACACGGTTTCACATCAATACGTCGGTTTTCGCGAAGGGTTTACGACTGACGGCATCTTTGGCGGGGTGGGGTTTCTGAAAAACGCCAAAATAAACGGTCGTGAAGTTACGTTTACCGCTGACGCTTCCCGTGCGGAGGCGGCTCAGATTCCTGCTGCCATCCGCGTGATCGATGGAAAGGGTGTAGGGCAATACCGCCGGATTGTCACGTTCGGCGATAAATCGCTGGAGATGGAGCGAGAGTTTGATGTGCAGCCGGACGAGTCTTCGGTTTTATGGGCAGCGAACGCTCTAAGCAACCAGATCTGCTTTGACAATTATTTCTCCGACAATGGAATCGGGGTGCAGTTGTATGGTGCAGCATTGGATTGTGTGGTCGCCAAAAACACTAGCGAGCGGAGCGGTGGATTTCGTGCGTGGGGGAATGAAATGTGCTGGTATGTTCAGTTTCTCGACAACCGAATCGCTGAAGGTTACGGCCTAGCAGGCCCCGAAATTGCGGGTGGTTTTTCCAGTATCAATGCGATAGGCCCGTATGTTCGCGGCTTTCAGGGCGTAACCTGCCGAGGTGTCGTCATGCGTCGCAATCAGATCAACAATAATGCGGCGATTGTTTTGCGAGGTGCGATCCACGACGTGTTGGTGGAAAACAACGAGGTGAAGCATTCCTCCCGCGGCATAGTTGGCGACCTCATTGCTCGCCAACAAGGGGTGCTATTGCAAGGAAACAGGTTTGAGGACGTTGATCTTCCGCTTGAACCAGCAAATGCGGCTGAGCACTATCGGATATTGGACGGCGAGCCAAAGAGATGATCGCGTCTCGGCGGAAGCGGTAAAAGTAACTCGGCTACAGCGGCCATTCGTTGACCTGCAATCAAGAGCCTCTTTGCCCGAAAATCAGCACGTTGTCATGTCAACCGGAATGAGATTTCCAGGGCAATCGCCGACAATTGCGGAAATCACCGCTGGCTGGCTCCTATGCATCGCGGCGGTGCTAGCACCCATTGCGCTCGGTGGCGCGACAGTTTGGGCACGATTTGCCCTCGAAGCAGTAGCTGCGGTAGTTGTCGTCCTGTGGGCATGTACCGGCGGAAGGTCGTGGCAGTACATGCTTTTACCGCTGATGATTTCGGTGATCACGATCATTCAACTACTGCCCATGCCGGACACTGTGCTTGTGACTCTGGCACCCGTGTCGGCCGGGGCTTGGAAAGTAGCCAATCAACTTCGGCCGGCAACCTTGGGCACGATTTCCGTGGATCCGGCCGCAACCGCGGCCGGGGCTCGTCGGCTGCTTCTCGGGCTTTCCACGGCTTTTGTCGTCGCAGACTTGGCCCGGTCTCTGGTTCACCGCCGGCGGCTTATCGCTGCCATATCCATCTCTTCAGTCGTGATGTGGCTGATCGCTGTAATGGTTCCCGTGAGCAAAGACCAAGTCATGCTCGGGTTTGTAAGCCTGAAAGGCGATGTCCATTTTTCGAGAACTGCGGTCATTCCGCCGATGGCGTCGAGCGGGGTGGGGTATCCAACCCCCGTGGATGCCGGCGGTCGCACGTACATGGCTGTCGATTGCCAGGTGGGCAACGGGATGGGCCCTTATATTTACAGCAATCACTTCGCGGGCGCGCTTTGCCTGACCTTGCCGGTGGCGATCGCTGCGGGGCTCTTTATTTCCCGCGGGCGGGTGCCCGACTGGGTGCGACACGCGGGCGTGGCGATCGTTTTGGCGGGCGGACTGTGGACGATTGCAGCTGTGGCGCAGTCTCGCGCCGGCACGGGGGCGATGGTGCTCGCGGGCCTGGTGCTCCTGATGCTGAGCGTCGCTAAGCCATGGGCCAAACGACTGGCCGAAGTCGCCACGCTCGGATGCATATTAGCGCTGCTGGGCCTGATGATTCTGATGTATGGCCCGTTTGAAAACGTCAATGCCGCCATCTTTGGAAGGCTGCCGAAACCCCTTGCCGAGATGCTGCAAGGCGGTCGCGAGGTGCCGACGCGAGTGGCATTTCGAATGTTTCGCGCGTCGCCACTGCTCGGCACGGGGCTCGACACCTATGGCGACATCTTTCCGCGTTTCGAGGGGGGCAATGCCACGTTGTTTTTCGCGCACAACGACTATGCCCAGTTGCTCGCCGAGACAGGGGCAGTGGGAGGGTGCATCGCAGCATTCTTGGCCGGCTGCCTATTGGTACGCGGCCGTCGGTTCTATGCCAGTATTCCACCAGCAGCACGACTTCTGGAGGCGGGGCCATGGGCAGGAGTTGCCGGCATCGCCGCGCACTCGGCGTTTGACTGGAATCTCCATTTGCCGGCAAACGCGTTTCTCGCCAGTCTCGTGGCGGGAATAGCTGCGGCCACCGGCATGATTAAAAAGCCAGGCGCTTCGGGGCAAACGCCTTCAGTGGCGGGCTTGCTTCCAAGGGCGACGCTCGCCGCCGCGTGTATCGGGGCCCTTATCTTTCTGGCCCGCGACGCTGTGTCCGAAACAACGCAACGCCAACTGCGAGAGGCGGTGGTCGCGTCGCGCTTGGCCGACAAAGATGACAAGCGAGTGCGGGATGACGAAGCGTTAGCCTCTGCGATTGCCGCTGGAGAGCGTATGGCTCGATGGGATCCAGCAAACTCGCAACTCGCGCTTATGCTGGGGCAGGCATACCTCCACGCTTCCGGCCGACCGCAGCCAATCGACGAGGCCAACTTCAAGCGGGCGGCTGCGGAGAAGTGGTTTGAGTTGGCCCGGAAACGATGCGCTACCTGCCGCGCGCTCGTGAGGTAGGACTGCTGCCCTTAGACGAGCCAAGCTTCGGCGCGAAAGCGGCCGCGACCAAGAAGCCGAGGAAACAGCTGACGTTTTGCTCGAGCCGCTCGGTGCCCTAAGTGGACTTGATGCCCCAGATCATCGCGACGCCTGATTTCGAAACGACGGTTTATCGCGACGGCATCCACTCCACGCCGACCGGCCAGAGGCTTTTCGCCGGCGTATTCCTTCAGCTGACCTTGCAAATGGGTCCGGCTGAGCGCTAGGCTTCTAAGCGCCCAGTGTTAAAAACGGTGCTCACAATGAAGATTCTGATCACCGGGGGTTCGGGGTTCGTCGGCACCAACCTCGCGGCGTATCTGGCCGCTCGAGGCCACGAGCTCGTTGCGGTGGGCCGCGACAGGCGGGGGGCAACCGTTTTCAGTAATCTCTTCACGTGGGATCAACTCGACCGCATTGACTGGGCGGGTGTCGATGCCGTCATCCACCTTGCGGGCAAGGCCCATGACACGCGCAACACGACGAGTCCGCAGGCTTATTTCGACGTCAATGTCGGGCTGACGCAGATTATCGTCGATGCCTGCGTGCGCTCGGGCGGGACGGGGCCGAAGGCGTTTGTGTTGTTCAGTTCGGTGAAGGCTGTCGCTGACCGCGTAGACGACATGCTTTGCGAAGATGCAGTGCCCAGCCCTCACACGCCCTACGGCAAGAGCAAGCTCGAGGCGGAAAAAGTGGTGCGCACGGCGTTTGCCGGCGAGTCATCCGCAACTCGCAGTTACATCCTGCGGCCTTGCATGATCCACGGCCCCGGAAACAAGGGGAATCTCAATCGGCTCTATCGCATTGTGCAGCAAGGGGTGCCTTGGCCCTTTGGCGCGTTTGAGAACCGGCGATCATTTGCATCGATCGGTAATGTCTGCGCGGCGGTGGAGGCCCTGCTTGCGACACATGCTCCAGCCGGCGTGTATCAGGTGGCAGACGATGAGCCATTGGCAACGAACGACGTGGTGCGACTGATCGCAGAATCGCTCGACCGCGAGCCCAGGATTTGGCGTGTGCCCGCTTCATTGGTGAGGGCCGTGGCTAGGACAGGCGATCTACTTCACCTGCCGCTGGATAGCGAGCGACTGAAGAAACTCACCGAGTCTTACGTCGTATCAAACGAAAAACTCAAGCACGCGTTGGCGTGGCAGAGGATGCCGGTGGAGGCCCGGGACGGACTTCGGCAGACTCTGGCCAGTTTTGCGGGAGAACGGTGAACAGAAGTCGCCGCTAGCCGTGGCCGAGGCGCTCGCGGCCGGTGTGCCTGTGATCACGACGAAGGGCACGCCCTGGAGCGAGATCGAGGGCAGCTGCGGCTGGTGGGTGGATGTGAATGCCAGCGCCGTCGCCCAGGCCCTGGCCGCCGCAATGCGGCTCTCCGACGCCGAGCGCGCGGCAATGGGCGCACGAGGCCGCGAGCTCGTCGCTGCAAAGTATCAGTGGGACGCCGTGGGCCGCGCAATGGCGGGGCTCTACGCGTCGCTCACCACGCCCCGGTAGGACAGGCTTCAGCCTGTCAGTGAGGGGGCTTGCGGCCGTTGACCGGCATGCCTCCGCCGGCTAAGATGGTGAACGTAGGTTCATGTTTTGGGAAAGGCGCTAGGTGTTATATGACGCTGACCATTGACGTTGAATTGCCGAATGATCTCGAGAAGTTCCGGCTCCCCGCCGCCGTCCAGCAACGGCTCGAACGATTGCTCGATCAACAGGATTCCGGCATTCAGTTGAGTGAAGACGAGAGAAAGGAAGCCGAGGGCCTCGTCGACCTGGCTGATTTTTTGTCGCTTCTGCGATTGCGTTCGGAGCGACTCGTGAAATGAGCTACATACCTGCGAAGCTGAAATTGCAGGTTGAGCAACGGGCAGCAGGCAGGTGTGAATACTGCCACTTATCGCAGGCAGGGCAGGAGGCCCGGTTTCATGTGGACCGTGTTTCGCCTTCCAGTGCCGGCGGTGTTACTGCCATAGAGAATCTTTGTCTGGCGTGCGTTTCGTGTTCATTACGAAAAGGTGCGAGAACGCACGCCGCTGACCCCGAGACCGGCACGACAGTCCCGCTATTTAACCCACGGCAGCATACTTGGGGGCATCACTTCGTTTGGAATGGCTGCATTGCCGAAGGGATCACCTCAACTGGCCGCGCCACGATTGCGGCCTTGGCGATGAATCGGCCGCTCGTTATCGAAATCCGTCGCGAAGAACAGTTGCTGGGTAGACACCCGCTTTAAATTATCGCGGCGGGCTCGAACCGATAGAATTGGTCTGGCCCTTGCACACCAGCCCGCTTCAGTGAGTTGCACCAGTATGCATGCCCTCCATCGCGTCACTCACTTCACGATTATTGGCCCCTATCGGCTTAGCGTCGCATTTCGAGACGGCACCGTGCGGGAAATCGATTTCGAGCCAGTGCTCGCTGGTTCGCTCTACGGGCCATTACGAGATAAAGAGCTCTTCAGCCGTGTAAGGCTCGATCCGGAAGTGCATACTCTCGTGTGGCCAAATGGCGCAGATTTCGACCCCGCAACCCTCCATGATTGGCCAGAGCATCTGCCCGCTCTTGTTGATCGAGCGCGGCAATGGGATTCGCAAACCGTCTCCGGCCGGGAGCGATAGAAAGCCATTGATAATGGCCGGCTACTCGCCATTGAAATTCTCGACGCCTCTTCGCGTATGGCGATTCCGAAGAACGTGGAGTTTGAAGTCGCAACTGCAGGCATTCGATGATTCTTCTGCTTGGCAGGCTGAAGCCTGCTTGGAGACAGGCTGAAGCCTGTCCTACCGGTGGAGGGAGTTGCCGAGGACGACGAGGGCGAGGGGCCGCGACCAGTGGATCGCCCGCGGCTGGGAGCGGTAGGAATTCCAGAGACGCCTTTCGCAGGAGATGCTGGCGGGGCTCCTTTGCGTCCGCAGCAACTGCCGAGCTATCCTACGCGCGGTCGCGAAGCGGCCATGACAGCGGCTCTCTCGGCGACTCGCAAATCCGCAAGCCACATTCTGGCATGGTTTTATGACCATCAATGAACCGGCCAAGAAACCGGCCATGGAGCCCCCTTGCGACCGGGGCGAAGCGAGCAGCCTGATGGAGCCGATGCTGGTGCGCGAGCCACAGCGGCGCCGAGATGCCCTGGCCGACTTAGCGGTGAAGGTCGTGGGGGCGTCGGCCGCACTGCGGAGCAGTCTCCCGCCCGGGATCGTGCCGGGGCTTGCCGACCTGGTTCGCGCGATGAACTGCTACTACAGCAATCTCATCGAAGGCCACGATACGCATCCGGTCGATATCGAGCGGGCGCTCCGAAACGACTACAGCCAGGATCCACCCAAACGAAACCTGCAACTCGAAGCCCGCGCCCACGTGGATGTCCAGGCCTGGATCGATGCGGGCGGAGTCGCCGGAAGGGCCACGACGCAATCCGCGATCTGCGAGATCCATCGACGGTTCTGCTCCCTCCTCCCCGATGATCTCCTTTGGATCACGAACCCTGACGGTTCACGGATCCAGGTTCACCCGGGTGAATTCCGGACAACCAATGTGGCGGTCGGTCGGCATGTCGCGATCAGCCCTGGCGCCGTGCCTCGCTTCATGAAGCGATTCGAGGAAGTCTATGCAGGGCTGGGGCCAATTGATTCCATCGTTGCCGCGGCCACCGCCCACCATCGACTGCTCTGGATCCATCCATTCACAGACGGCAATGGCCGAGTGGCCCGACTGATGTCTCATGCCATGCTGCGGGATGCACTCGATACGGGGGGCATCTGGTCGATTGCTCGCGGGCTCGCGCGCCGCGAGGCCGACTACAAGGAGCATTTGGGGCGCTGCGACGAGATTCGGCACGGCGATCTCGACGGCCGTGGCAATCTCAGCGCGGAATCATTGGCCGATTTTGCCGAGTTCTTCCTGCAGGCATGCCTCGACCAGATCAATTTCATGTCGTCGTTGGTGCAGCCCGACCGACTCCGCCACCGCGTGGTCCTGTGGACCCAGGATGAGATCCGGAAGGGAACGCTTCCCCCTCACGCGCTGGCAGTTGTGGAATCCCTGCTCAACCGAGGGGAAGTGCCACGTGGCGACATCCCGATGCTCGCCGCGACGAGTGACCGCACGGCTCGACGAATTACGGCTGCCCTTCAGACACACGGGGTCGTCACGTCAGCCTCGCCGCGGGCGCCGTTGCGGTTTGCCTTTCCGACCGCGCTGGCTCCTCAGTGGATGCCCGGATTGTTTCCAGACAAACCGCCTCCCCGGCCGTAAGTCTCGTTCCATGGCCAGTGCGGGATCCGCTTCGGGACGAAGCGGTCTACTCAGCGGAGGGAGTTGCCGAGGACGACCAGGGCGAGGGGCCGCGACCAGTGGATCGCTCCCGGCTGCGAACGGTAGCAATCCCAGAGCCGCCGGACGGCGGCGCCGTCGAGCGCGGAGCAGCCTGCCAGCGTGTCGATTGCGGCTTCGCATTCGCCCCGTAGCGGCCCAAACATCCATTCGCCGATCGGCAGCGTGAAGCCGCGTTTCGGCCGCGAAAAAAGATCGTGCGGCAGGATCGCCCCGGCCGCCTTTCGCAGGAGATGCTTGGGAGGCGCGCCCTTCGGGGCCTTCACGCTGCCCGGAATCGCCCCGACCAAATCCACGAGCCAGCGGCCCAGGAATGGCACGCGGATCTCGAGCGACGCGAGCGAGGGGGGCGGTCGGTTTCTCTCGGGGTGGGCAGGGCAACCAGGATCCGCGTCGCCCCGCATCAGCCGCTGATCTCGTCCGGTTCGGCGAGGATCGCGGCCAAAAGATCGCCGAGGCCGAGCAGGACGGCGAGACGATCGACCTCGGCACGCTCCCCGCTCGGCAAGCGCCGCACGATCTGCCGGAGATCGCGCCGGCTCTTATGACTCCCCTTCGACGCCCACACCAGTTTTGACGCTGCCGCGTCGGGCCTCGACACCACGGGAAGCGGCATGCCCTCGAAGACCTCGAGCGAAACTGATCGACCCAGTTCGCCGGGAATCATTTCGCGGGGATAGATGTCGATCTTCAATGCTTCGGCCATGTCAAAAAGCTGAAACATCGACTTCTCCGCCACGGCGCGGCGAATGACTTCGGCATCGAGCATGAACCCCGCCTGCGCGACGGCTGCCGTGAAGGCATCGAGAGAGCGGGCAATCGCGGTATTCTCGACGACGATGTCGATATCCTGCGTCATCCGCGGCTCGCCGTAGGCCACGCTCGTGATGCCGCCCGTGAGATGAAACTTCACGTCGTGTCGGGTCAGGATGTCGAGCAGCCGCGACAGCGTGCCCCGGAACATCTCAGCCGGATGCATGGTCGAGCATCCGCTGTATCAGTTTCCTCGCGGCAGGATCAGAGCCGTAGAGCCGCATCGCCGTCTCCCACTTCAGCCGTTCCGCGGGCAAGGGCCCCGCCTGGGAGAGGATCTCCCTGCTGATCAGGCCGCGGGCCCAGGCAAACATCGCCGCCGCCCGGGCCACGCGCTCGTGGACAGGCAACGCATCCTGAGCTTCGCGGAAGCGGGCTTCAGCATGGTTTTGCGCGGACGACATGCTTGCAGTGTACGCCGCATGACATGAATCCGGAACATTGGGCCTGCCTTCTCCCACGCTCGGCATCGCCACCGCCACCCCGGTAGGACAGGCTTCAGCCTGTTTCCAAGCAGCTTCAGCCTGTCACCAAGCACGCGTCAGCCCGTTGGCTGACGCGCAGCCGGGATTTAGCAACAAGCCGCCCGCGGCAAAGCCGGGCGATAGACGCTCCCCATGCCCGTTCATGGACTGCGGCTTTGGGCCGAAAGTATAGTTTCTGGGAGTCCCTTGCCGCTGCCTGGAGGGCTGCTCGTGAGCCGAACTGACTCGTCGCGTCGGTCGTCTGCTGCGGCCGCAGCTGCGCGGATGGTGATCATTGCGCTGCTGGCGGTTTTCTTCTGCCCCACGGCCGCACAGGCTGTGATCATCAACACGCTCTCGGGCACCGGCAACACGTCGGCCCCCATCGACGACCCCGGCTGGTCAAATGTCGGGCTGCGCGGCATCGGCACCGGCGTTTATCTCGGCGACCGCTGGGTGATCACCGCCGCCCACGTGGGCCCGGGGAGCATCGTGCTCAGCGGCACCACCTATGCCGCCGAAGCCGGCAGCATGCTGACACTGAACAACGCGTTTGACCCTGCGAAGACAGAGCCCGCCGACCTGATTCTCTACAGACTCACCACCGACCCAGGCCTGCCCTCTCTTTCGATTGCTTCCTCTCAGCTGGCCACGAACGCGGGCGTGACGATGATCGGCAATGGCCGTAATCGCGGCGGCTTCAAGACCTGGAGCGTCAACCAATCCACGTCGCCATGGACCTGGACGGAATCATCCACGAATGTGAACGCAGCCGGATATTCCTACGAAGCCACTCGCGCGATGCGCTGGGGCACCAACACGATCTCAGACGCCACCTGGGTGCAATACAACATCGGAACGCAGCAAAATCCAGATTTGCGGGAGGTGCGCAGCCTCGTCACGACGTTTACTCTCAGCAGCGTCTATTCAGACGAGGCTCAGGCCGCGACCGGCGATTCCGGCGGCGGCGTCTTTTTCAAGAACGGATCGAATTGGCAGCTCGCCGGAATCATGGTCGCGGCGGCGGGGTATAGCGGCCAGCCGGCCAATACGGCGGTGTTTGGGAATGTGACATACATCGCCGATCTTTCGGTGTATCGGCCGCAGATTCTTGCCGTCGTGCCTGAGCCCTCGTCGCTCCTGCTCGCCGCGCTCGGCATCGCCGCCGCCGCCACGCTCACCCGCCGCCGGTAGGACAGGCTTCAGCCTGTCGCCCGTTGACCTTCCCGCAGCTAGCGGCTACGATGGTGAACGGAAGTTCATTTATGCGGCCCCGCTGGAAGAAGATGCCCATGACCGTCGACGTGATCCGCGATCTCGTGCTGCGGCGGCCCTTCGAGCCGTTTGTGATCAACCTGTCGAGCGGCGAGTCGCACGAGATTCGCCACCCCGAATGCCTCGCGATCGGCAAGACGCGGGTCTATGTCTCGTATCCGGAAACCGACAAACTCGCGATCTGCTCGATCCTGCACATCACGAGCGTTGAATCGCTGCAGGCAACCTGACGCTCGATCCCCGCCGTAGACTACGTGAAGCCATGAATGCCAGCCCCCTTCTCGCGCGAGTGGTCGCGGCCCTCAACAGCCAAAAGCTCGAGGCCGTGCTCATTGGCAATGCAGCCGCCGCCATGCAGGGGGCCCCCGTCACGACGCTCGACTTCGATTTCATGTTTCGCGACACGCCGACCAATCTGCGCAAGCTGAAGGCCGTGGCGGCCTCGCTCGACGCTGTGATCCTGCGGCCTTTTTTTCCGGTCTCAAAGCTCTACCGGATGGTCGACGACGCCTCGGGATTGCAGGCCGACTTCATGCCCGTAATTCATGGAGTGCGGTCGTTCGAAGGGCTGCGCTCACGGTCGACCGAGCACGTGATCAGCGGCGTGAAGGTGAACGTCGCCTCGTTGCCCGATATCATCTCCAGTAAGAAGGCGGCCGGACGCGAGCGTGATCTGGCCGTTTTGCCTGTGCTGGAACAGACGCTCAAAGCCACCCGGGCCTCATCTCGGCGTCGGGGTTCCTGACATGCCCGCCAAAAAGCCACGATCATCGGCCCGCCGTAAGACGCTCGATGCCATGCGCAAGGAGAGCGACCGGCAGCTCGAAGAACTCATCCGCCGACGGCTCGCGATGCCGGTCGAGCAGCGGATGAACTTCCTGCGCAAACGCCTGCCCGGCGGCGGCAGCTGCCTGTAGGGCGGTCTTCTTTCGCACGCCTGGAGGCGTGCGCCATAGGCCGGCAAAGGCCGTGCCGAACGGGGTAGAGCCTGTCTCACTGGAGCGCGGTGGGGATCAAGTCGGCATCCACGTCGTGGGTTTCGAAGTACCGCACGATGCGGCGGACGTCGGCGGGCTTCGGCGGCGGCGGAGTCTCGTCGCGGAGCGATCGGCCCACCATGCGCCACCGCGGGCCGAAGTGATAGACGGCGTAGTACATGATCTTCGCCTGCACGACGTTTGTGCGGCCGCACCGGCAGGCCTCATAAAACATGCGGTGCACCTGCCGCCAGGGCCGGCTGCGATCCACGCAGGCGACGTCGTGCACGACCGACGCATTGCGGAAGCGGCCCTCGAACGGCCCGCCGATCACGCTCCAAAACGGCCGCGGAATGCTCGCCCCATTCACGACCGAACCGGCCGGCGCAGCCCAGCGGACCGCGGCCGGATCGACATAGGCGAACGGCGCGACGAGCGTCATCTCGCGGCCGTCGTCGTGCCACTCGGCAACCACGCGGCCTTCAAATGATCCCCAGCGGGGCATGGGTGATTCCTCGGTAGGACAGGCGTCTCTGCCTGTCGGAATGATGCGGGCTGTGGACAGGCACGGAGGCCTGTCCTACTTGATGCCGACCTGCTTCCAGGCGGCGGTGATCGATTTCTTCTCGGCGGGGCCGAAGCGGTCGGCGGCGATCTGGGCCGTGATGCGGGCGCAGTCTTTGAAATCGCTCGTGTGCGAGAGCTGCAGCATCGCGTCGTACCAGATGCGGCCGGCCTTCTCCCACGCCTTGCCGCCGAGCGACTTCGCCGCGAGCACGAACGCGCGATTCGGAATGCCCGAATTGATGTGCACGCCGCCGCGGTCGGCCGCGCCGGAGTAGATCTGATCCATGTGGGCCGGCTGCGGGTCGGTGCCGAGCACCGGATCGTCGACGAACGCCGTGCCCGGATGCTCCATGTCGCGGATGCCGCGCCGGGTTTCAGCGGGCACGAGCACGTCGGCCCCCACCAGCCAGCTTGCCTGCTCGGCCTCCACGCCCTCCTTCCACTGCCGCACCAGCACGCCGAAGACGTCGGCGAAATGCTCGTTGAGCGCGCCCGACTGGCCGCGATAGAGCAGATTGCTCGTGAAGGCCTGCACGCCATGCGCGAGCTCGTGGCCCACCACGTCGAGCGACTTCGTGAATCGCGTGAAGACCACGCCGTCGCCATCGCCATACGCCATCTGCGAGCCATCCCAATAGGCATTGTCCATCGGGACATACCGGCCGCGATCATCCACCTCCCCCACGTGCACGCTCGAAATCAGTGACATCCCCGCATCGTCGAGTGAATTGCGGCCGAAGAGCTCGTGGAAAAAGTCGAACGTGGCGCCGGAATGATCGTAGGCCTCGTTGACGGCCACATCCTTCCGCGGCTTCTGCCCCTCGCTCCGCACGAGCTTGCCGGGGAGTTCGTCGCGCTTCTTCGCGTCGTAGATGAGCCGATGGCGGCGGCCCGTGGGCGAGGGCACGGCCATCATCCCCGGCATCTTCTGCGAGAGATCGCGGACCGCATGCACCGCGGCGGCACACGCCAGCGAACAGACGGCGCGGCGGCGCAGGGCCGGATCGCCCGAACGCGCCATCGCTTCGATCATGTAGGGCGGAATGATGCACTGCAGCGGCAGGCGATCGCTCGACACGAAGGGGTGAACACTGGGAAGGTTTTGCATGGCAGGCCTCGGCAGGTGGGAGGGTGGCAAGGTGGGAAAGCGGCAGAGGATGGCAACGAAGCCCGACGCACGCGCCGGAAAAATTCCAGGTTCTCGTCAACGACCGGTCCACCACGGCCGATTCAGACTGTGGTTTGCAGGAGGGTATCGTCCCCTCAAGCGAGGATCATCACAAGATGCGACACCAGCGGATCTGCGGCCGGCTCTTGCTGGCCGCCCTTTCCCTGCTTCACACGGCGACCGCCGCCGGAGGTGATTTCCCCAGGCTCTGGAGCGGCCTCTCGGCGCTGGCAAAAACCAAGCACCGCACGCCGCCGGAAATGGCCTGCGACCCCTGCATCGAGCGCGTGAGCGAGGAGATCGAGTGGCTCAAGCACTACCTCGACCGCTACGGCTCGGTCGTGGCCAAGCAGCCGGATGTGTGGGGGCAAAACCGCCTCACCCGCCATCGCCACGAATACGAGGAACAGCTCCGCCGCCAGCTCGACTCCTTCGAGGTGCGGTCGAACGCAGCCCTGCGGCGCAGCGACCAGGCGTTTGTGGGGATGGCGATGGCCCTGCAGGCCGCCAGCGGCCGCCGCCGCGGGCCGGAGTTTGTTTCAGTGCCCGGCGGCACGAGCACGAGCACCGTCTTCAACCAGATCGACGCGATGCTCCCCACCACCAACGAACAGGTCGATCGCCCCGGCGAGGGCGTGATCGCGCGGACGGCCCCCTTCCAGATGCCCGCGACGGCCGCCGGCACGCAGTTTGAGGCAGCGCCGATCTCGCTCGAGCCCACGATCCAGCTCGACCAGCTCTCGCGGTATCTCAACCACCTCCACGAACTGCGGCGGATCAACGAAGGCGACGACATCGCCGACTCTCCCGGCTATTCGCTCAACCTCGTGCGGATTCCGATCTCCATCACCCCCGGCAAGCTCACGCAAAAGGGGCACGGCGCGAAGGTGACGATGACGGCCCGGCTGATGCTCGGCGGCGAACTCTTGCCGGTGACCTTCCGCAGCCTCGTGATCAACGACATCGTCGACATGATCGCGCCGGCGCTGACATGGTGTGTGAACGACCGCGACTGCACCCGCTGGGCCGCGCTCATCGCCGAGCCCGCGCGGCAGGCGGCCGGTCCGCTCGATACCGGTGACGGCCACGTGGAAGCGGCTGTCAGATCGCTCGCCGCGCGGCTGCCGACGATCACGCCCGGCACGGCCCCGTCTGTGAAGTCTCGCCGCGCGCGGATGCCGATTCCCTTCTCGCAGCTCGCCGACGCCGCGGGCACCCGCCAGATCGCGATCCTGATCCACGACGCCCACACCGCCCTCAAGAATCATCCCGCCGCGCGGCCCTGCATCGGCTACGGCGAGGTGCGCAACTATCTCGCGGAAGAACTCGACGCCGCCTACGACTTCCTCACGCAGGAGCCGCAGCGGCCGATCTGGGCCGAACTGCCGAATTGGAATCTCGCCGAGGCTGTCAGGAGCCGGCGCGTGGGGGAGATCGCGCGGCTGCGCGACGGCTACTTCGCGCAGGTGGGCGACGCCTGGCAGACCTCCACGGCCGTGCTCGGCTGGGCGATCCTGCTCGAAAGCGCGCTGTTGAACGAGCGGCTGGCCGACGACCTGCGCGATTCGGCCTCGGCGCGCGGCGGATACAACGTGGCCGGCTGCCGCGGCCCCTTCTACGGGCCCGATCCTGCGCCCGAAGCCCGCGAGGCCTTCAATGAATACGTGTGCCGCCGCTGGCCGATCCGCGTCTTCGCGCTGGACCCAGTCGCGCAGGAGCAGAATGTGGAAGACGCCTTCGCGCGGCGGCGCGAACTGCAGATCGCCGCGGCGATGGCGTTTGCGAGCGGACGCATGGGGGCGCAGGGGCTCACGCGATTCACCCGCCGCCTCGAAATGGAGATGGCCACCGTGGCCCTCAACAAGACGGCCGTGGGATTCGTGCACGGGGCCGACACCTTCGGCTGGATCTTCCAGCCGCGGGTGCAGACGCCGCCCGACCGGTCCACGATCGCTGCGTTCGCCGAGACCGTGTGCGGATCCTCCGACGAGGCCGCCCTCATGCATCAGAAGCTCGAGCCCGGCCTGCGGGAATGCACCGCGATCATCGTGATGCCGTCGTTCGTGCCCTTCGTGGCGATCGACGTGGAGAGCGAATGGTTTTCGCTCGCGCATCCGGCCGACGTGAAGCCGAGCACCCGCGAGGCGATGCTCTTCTCCCGCGCGGTGAAGTCGATCGAGGCGGGCGTCTGCCACTGCCAGCAGAAGGCCCACCTCTACCGCCCCGGCGAATTCGACCGGCTGATGCACAAGCTCACGCGGATCGACCGCGAGCTGCCCACGCAATCGATCGAGGCACAGATCCCGCACGAAAACACCGCCGGCGGCTTCGAACTCTTCAACACCGGCATCACCGACCTCGCGCCCGAATTGATCGGCTGGTATGGCGCCCCCGGCATCGATCCGGGCGGCACGACCGCGCTCTATCTCATCGGCAAGGGCCTGAGCGTGCACGACACGAGCGTGATCGCCGGCGGGAAGAAGGTGCCGATCCGGCTCGTCAGCCGCGAGGTGCTCATGGCCGACATCCCTCCGGGCGTGCGATCGATTCCCCAGGCCTGCCACGGCATGCCCGGGGGAGCGGTGGCGCGGCCGCAGACCGTGCAGGCGGCGGCGTTTCAGGCGGAGCCGCTGCCTGAGCCCCAGGAGGGGATGTCGGAAGAGATCCTGCTCGCGCCCGACGCCGCCGCTGGCTGCAGCGATCCCTGCGGCGCTGATCCCTGCGGCCTGGCCTGCAACGATCGCGAGGTGGTGGAGATCCATCTCGCCACGCCGTATGGCGTGAGCAGCAGGCTCTTCGTGCCGGTGGTGCGTGGCGGCGGCAGCGACGCGGCGACGACGGCGCTCGCCTTCGCGGAGCCCTACCGGCTCGGGCTCACCTTCACGACGACGAAGTCTTCCGAAACGAAGACCGAGACGGCGAAGGTGGACGAATACTATTCGTCGGAGACCGACACGATCGTGATCCGCGTGCCGGAGTATTTCATTCCGCCGCCGAAGGCCGAGCTCGCCTGCACGCTCGTGGATGAGGCGACCGGCGCGATCGCAGGCACGCTCGGCACGACGGCGCTCCCCTTCGACGCCCGCCGCGGCGGCTACCGGCTCGGCGGCACCGATCTCCGCAACTTCATCGGCGACACCTCGCGGCCCGCGACCGACAAGACGCTCCGCGGCGCCGTGAAGCCCTACCTCGACGCCCAGCTCGCCGCCGGCCGCCTGGCCAACGAGGGCGATGCGGTCGCGCTGCGGCTCACGGCCACCCTCGTGGCCGAACAGCAGGAGGTGCCCATCGACGGCGGCATCACCATCAAAGCCACCCGCCGCCGGTAGGACAGGCTTTAGCCTGTCGTTCGCGGACAGGCTAAAGCCTGTCCTACGGGTTACACTCTACGCGGTAACCTCGGAACGGGATCACCATGAAGATCAAACGCGCCGTCATCACGGCCGCCGGACGCGACGAGCACAATCTCCCCCTGCAACGCCTCGTCGATCGCGACGGCGCGGCGAAGACCGCGCTCGAGATCATCGTCGAAGAGGCCGTGGCCGCCGGGGCCCACGAGGTGGGCATCGTCGTGCGGCCCGGCGACGAGGCAGCCTTCCGCGCCGCCGCCGGCAAGGCGGCCTCGCGGCTGGAATTCATCCCGCAGACCGACCCGCGCGGCTACGGCCATGCCCTCAAGACGGCCCGCGGCTTCGTGGGCGACGAGCCCTTCCTGCATCTCGTGGGCGACCATCTCTATGTGAGCGAATCGGGCACGCGGTGCGCCGCGCAGCTCGTGGCCGTGGCCGAAGCGGAGGCGTGCGCCGTTTCGGCCGTGCAGCCCACCCGCGAAAACATGCTGCCATACTTTGGCACGATCGGCGGACGCCGCGTGGCGCAAATCAAGCAGCTCTACGAGATCGAGGCCGTGATCGAGAAGCCCACGCCCACGCAGGCGGAGCAGGAACTGATCGTGCCGGGCCTCCGCGCGGGCCACTATCTCTGCTTCTTCGGCATGCATGTGCTCACGCCCGGCATCTTCGCGCTTCTCGACAGCCTCGGGCCGACTGGGGACCGCCAGCTCTCCGCTGCACTGGCTGCACTCGCGGCCCGCGAGCGCTACCTCGCCTACGAGGTGCAGGGCAGCCGCTACAACCTCGGCATCACCTACGGCCTGCTCGTGGCCCAGCTCGCCCTCGGCCTCTCCGGCAAAGACCGCGACGAGATCCTCGCCCAGCTCGTCGAACTCCTCGCCCGCCAGCCCAAGCCGCCACCTGTGGACAAAAGCCGGGGTGTGACGTAGAATGGTATACGTACGTTCACATTTACGGAGCCCCGCATTGCCATGATCAGGTTCACGCCCCAGCAGCACAGCGAACTTCCCAAAGAGCCCGCAGGCGTCGCCCGCGCCGTGGATCCTGCTTCCAACGTCGAGTACGTGCTCATGCGTGCCGAACTTTACGAGCGGCTACTTGCGTCGCATGCTGCTGATTCCTCCGCCTTGATGAACGAGGTCATGGCTGAAGACGACGCAAACGATCCTTATCTCGAGAGTTACCAGCGAAGTGCAAGGGATTGCGCATGAATCGTGGCGACGTAGTCTTGGCCGACTTTCCGTTTCAGGAAATGAGCGGAAGCAAAATTCGACCGGCGGTCGTGGTGCAGAATGATTTCGATAATGAGATTTCGGCGAACACGATCTTGGCGATGGTGACGGGAAACTTACGAGACTCGAATCACCCAGCTGCCGTCTACGTTGATCCATTGGCTGGCGTTGGCCTTGGTAGTGGGCTGCGGGGGCCTTCGCTCATCAAATGCGGCAACCTCGCGGCGGTGCGAAAGCAGCGAGTGTTACATGTGATTGGTAGGCTCAGTGACGAAGCTATGAAGAAGGTCAATGGCGGGCTAGTTGCTGCCCTAGGGCTTGGCTAGATGGCCTTTATTGGGAACGCCATGACCACCGCCATCATGAGCAGGCTCGTCGAGATCATCACCGCCCACGACCCGCGGGACCGGGATCGGTCGATCGAGAGCGTCTGCGGCGCGGCAGCGCTCGAGGACCTGCTCGCCGAGGCCGCGGCGCTCGAGGCCTTTCGCCACGAGAGCACGAATCTCTACGAACGGGTGCGGGCGCTCTTCTTCCTCTCGAGCATCCACCGCTACTTCCTGCCGGCCCGGCTCCCCGCCGCAGGCCGGGCGGCGGCGCTCGTGCCCCACGAAGGCTACGAGCATCTGTTGAACAGGCGCTTCGAGGAGGCGATCGAGACGTTTCTCGACAACCAGCGGGAGCGCGGCCCCTCCGACGCGATCTCGAGTGCGCTGGCCGCCGCCTACCGCGACCTCGGCCTGCAGACGCTCGCCAACCAGGTGCGGAAGAGCGTGCGGTCGCTGCGCGGAAACCAGTGGATGTTTCGCGTGGGCCACCCGGCCGACCATGCGCTCCGCATCCGCCCCGAATTGCTCGACCGCGACGAGCGCGGCATGTTTCCCGTGCTCCGCGAATCGACGCCCGTGCGGATGGATCTCTCACACTCCGGCTGGAGCGACATCTTCTTCCTCGGGATGGACTTCCCCGAAGGCGCGCGGGTGCTCAATGTGTCGATCGATCTCGGCGTGCACGGCCGCGACGCAACGCCGAAGCCGCCCGTCGAGGCCTACCTGCGGGTGATCGACAGCCCCGTGCTCAGACTCACGAGCGTGGACCTGGGCGCGACCGCCGAGATCAGCGACCTCGCGGAAGTTTTTGACTTCGCGAGAGACTACCTCGGACTCCTCAAGGCCGCCGTGATCGCGGCCGGCATCGTGCCCCCCGGCATCGAAGGCTCCGGGCAGAGCCTCGCCGACCTGCTCGCGCGACTCGTGGGCCCCGGCCTCGGCCTCGAGCTTGTCAGCAGCGTCAACAATATTCCCAAGGGCTCACGGCTCGCCGTCTCGACGAACCTCCTCGCCGCGCTCATCGCCGCCTGCATGCGTGCCACGGGGCAGGCCACGTCGCTCACCGGAGCGCTCACCGAGCCCGAGCGACGGCTCGTGGCCGCGCGGGCGATCCTCGGCGAATGGCTCGGCGGCTCCGGCGGCGGCTGGCAGGATTCGGGGGGCGTGTGGCCCGCCGCGAAGCTCATTCGCGGCGTGGCCGCGACCGCAGACGATCCCGAATTCGGCACGAGCCGCGGCCGGCTGCTTCCCAAGCACGAGCCCGTGAAGCTCGGCGCCGCGATTCAGGATTCGCTCGTGCTCGTGCATGGCGGCATGGCGCAAAACGTGGGCCCGATCCTCGAGATGGTGACGGAGAAATACCTGCTGCGGAGCGACGCCGAATGGCGGGCCCGCAAGGAGGCCGGGCAGGTGCTCGACGAGATCATCGCCGCGGTGGAAGCGGGCGACATCCGCCGCATCGCCGCCGCCACCACCCGCAACTTCTTCGGCCCGATCCAGACGATCATCCCCTGGGCCACGAATCGCTACACCGAGACGATCATCGAGCGGGTGAGGCAGAAGTTTGGCGAGGATTTCTGGGGCTTCTGGATGCTCGGCGGCATGTCGGGCGGCGGCATGGGCTTCATTTTCGCGCCGCAGGCGAAGGCGGCCGCGCAGGAGGCGCTCGGCGGCATCATGGCCCAGGCGAAGCGCGAGCTGCAGCACGCGCTCCCCTTCGCGATGGAGCCGGTCGTCTACGACTTCGCCGTGAACGACCGCGGCACCTGGTGCGACCTGCTCGCAGGCGAGAAGGCGCTGATGCCCGCCGGCTACTACTCGCTCACCGTGCCCGAATTGCTCAAGGCTGACCGGCTCGCCCTCTCCGCCTCGCGCCGCGCCGAGCTCGACGCCTTCGGCGCCGCCTGCCGCACCGAGCCTGCGCTCGCCGGCATGGTCAACACGCTCTTCGACCGGCTCTTCCCCCGCGCCGACGGCGGCCGCGGCACGGCCGCCGAACTCCGCCGCCTGCTCGACGACCTCGGCTTCGACGCCGTGCAGCACGAACAGATTCGCGCCGACCTGCAGGCCGGCCGGATCGGCCTCGCGCAAAACCGGCTGCCCGCCGCCACCACGATCGAAGACGCCAGCGATAGCGACCTCGCCTTCGCCGACGAGGAGGCCGGCGATGCGCGGCTCCGCGACCGCGGCCTCGAGCCGCTCCGCCGCGGCGAGGTGGCCGCGGTGACGATGGCCGCGGGCGTGGGCAGCCGCTGGACACAGGGCGCGGGCGTGGTGAAGGCGCTCCATCCCTTCTGCCGGCTCGCCGGCAGCCACCGCACGTTTCTCGACGTGCACCTGGCGAAGTCACGCAAGACCGGCCGCCTCGTGGGGAAGCCGCTCCCGCACGTGATCACGACGAGCTATCTGACGCACCGGCAGATCGAGCAGGCGCCGCTCGATCGCGCGGGCGTGGAGGTGGTGCTCTCGCCGGGCAAGGCGGTGGGGCTGCGGATGATCCCGATGGCCCGCGACCTGCGATTCGCCTGGGAGGAACTCTCGCATCAGGTGCTCGACGAGCAGAAGCAGAAGGTGCGCGAAAGCCTCCATGCGGCGCTCATCCACTGGGCCGAGGAGGCGGGCGAGGGGAGCGACTACACCGACAACCTGCCGCAGCAATGCCTGCATCCCGTGGGCCACTGGTTTGAGTTCGCAAACATGCTCCGCAACGGCGTGCTCGCGGGGCTGCTCGCCCGCCGGCCCGGGCTGCGTTGGCTCTTCCTCCACAACATCGACACCGTGGGCGCCGACCTCGACCCCACGCTCCTCGGCCGCCACATCGACAGCGGCGCCTGCCTCACCTTCGAGATGATCCCGCGGCGGATCGAGGATCGCGGCGGCGGCCTGGCGCGGGTGAATGGCCGCCCGCGGATCGTGGAGGGCCTCGCGATGCCCCGCGAGAAGGACGAATTCAAGCTACGATTTTACAACTCGCTCTCCACCTGGATCGACCTCGACCAGCTGCTCGCCGTCTTCGGCCTGGCCCGCGGCGATCTCGGCGACGAGGCGAAGGTGGCTGAAGGGATCCGGATGGTGGCTGCGCGGATGCCTACCTATGTGACGCTCAAGGACGTGAAGAAGCGATGGGGCCACGGGCAGGAGGACGTGTTTCCGGTGGCGCAGTTCGAGAAGCTCTGGGGCGACATGACGGCGCTGGCTGATGTGGACTCGCGATTCGTGGTGGTGCCTCGGCACCGCGGCCAGCAGCTCAAAGACATCGCCCAGCTCGACGGCTGGCTCCGTGACGGCTCGGCGGCGCACGTCGAATCCCTCGGCGACTGGGGGTGAGCACATGTGGCGGCTGCTCTTTTTCGTGCTCCCGCTCTCCGCGGCGGCCGCTGACCTCACGCTCGACATGGCCGGCTCGCTCTCCTTTCCCGACGAAGCCGTCTCCACCGAAGGCGAGACGACGACGATCACCGGCCTGAGCGGCCTCACGAGGCTCGCCGACGATTCCTGGGTGGCCGCGATGGACAACAGCGATCTCGTGGTCATGTTCACGCTGCAAGTCTCCAAGCAGGGCGAGCCGACCGCGATCGCCGACATCGAGACATTGAAGCTCGAGGCGAAGCACGATTACGAAGACATCTCCGTTTGCCCGCCCGCCCTCACGAAGCGAATCGCCAGACGGTTCACGGCTCGCGGGCGGCCTGACCCCGGCCCCTGCCTGCTCCTCTGCGAAGAAGACACGCCCGCGATCCGCGGAGTGGCCATCGCCACCGGAGCACTCGTGGGGATGGTGCCGCTGCCCGAACCGCTCCTGAGCCCGCGGCCCAACCGGGGGCTCGAATCGCTCGCGGTGGAGCCCGACGGCACATGCATCTACACGGCCAACGAAGAGGCGACCGCCAGCGACGGCCCCGCGCCACGAACCGGGCTGGGCACCATCGTGCGGCTCTGCGCGATCCCGGTGCCCGGGGTGGCGGCGGCCTACGCGACCACACGTCAATATGCCTATCCGGTCGATCCGCCGCACGAATTCGTGGCGTTTGGAAAACAGGCACCGTTTTCAGGGCTCGTGGCGCTCGTGGCAATCGGCGACGGCCGCCTGCTCGCGCTTGAACGCTCCGCCGGCCGGGGTATTCCGCCGCTCGAAAACAGAATCTATCTGGTCGCGACTTCCGCCGCGCAGGATGTGAGCGGGATCGACCGCGACCTCGCGCGGCACAAGGAGAAGTTTCTCGCCAAGCGATTGCTCTGGCGCGACAGCCTCGGCCTCAATCTCGAAGGGCTCGCGCTGGGGCAAGCCCTCGCCGACGGCCGCCGCCTGCTCGCCGCGATCGCCGACAACGGCGGTCTCGGCACGCCCACGCAGATCGTCACCTTCCGGCTCCGCGGCCTCGACGGGCCTGCGGCCCGCCGATAACAGCGGCCACTCTGCCCGCGGCGTCGCTTCTGCTAGGCTCGCAGCATCATGAGCCGTGCCGAGCCCCTGCCCCAGCCCCTTTCGATCTGGATCGTCAATCCGTTCGACGACATTCCCGGTGAGGGAATCCCGCCGCTGCGTTATTGGTCGCTCGCCCGCGTGCTCGCCGGCCGCGGCCACGACGTGATCTGGTGGAGCGCCAACTGGAGCCACCGCCGCAAGGCCCGCCGCAACGTGCCGCTGGGCATTCGCGAGGAGGAGGGCTTCGCCGTCAGGCTCGTGGCCGTGAGGCCCTATGAGAAGAATGTTTCGCTGGCCCGCCTGAGGAGCCACCGCGATTTTGGCCGCACGTTCGATCGGCTCGCCACGGAATCGGTCGCGTCCGGGCAACTCGAGCGGCCCGACCTGATCATCGCCAGCCTGCCGCCGCTCGAGGGCCCCGAGGCCGCGGCCCGGCTCGCGCGGCGGCTCGACGCGCTCCTCGTGGTGGACGTCATGGATGTCTGGCCCGAGACCTTCGCCCGGCTCGTGCCCGGCCCGCAGTGGCTGCGCAAGATCATCGCGCCGATCTTCCTCGGCGGCATGGAGCGTCGCCGCAACGAGATCATCCAGGCGGCTGATGCGATCTCGGCGGCCTCGCGCAACTATCTCGATTCGGTCACGGCTGCGGGCACCGACAAGCCCACGCACGTCTGCCCGCTCGGCGCCTATCTGCAGGAATATCCTGAGCCGCCGCGGCTCGCGCCGCTGGAGGTCGATGCCGCCACGACTCTCGCAGACAGCCAGCCCGCCGCGGCCAGCCAGCCTGCCGTCGCAGAGCAGCAGGCGGCGACGAAGCCGGTGGTCTGCGTGTATTCAGGCGCGCTCGAGGCGGGGCAGGACGTGGAAACGGCGATCGGCGCCGCGAGGCAGCTCGCGTCGGCCGGCATCGACGCCGAGATCCACATCGCCGGCGGCGGCAGCCTCGAAGACAGGCTGCGGGCCGCTGCGGCAGGCCTGCGCGGGTCGTGCCGCGTGATCGTGCACGGCCTGCTCGGCCGGACGGAGCACGCCAGGCTCCTCTCCACGGCCGACATCGGGCTTGTGCTCGTGAAGCCCGAGTCGCTCGTCTCGATTCCGTACAAGGCCTGCGAATATGCGGCCGCGGGGCTCGCGATCGTGAACTCGTTGCCGGGCGAACTGGCCGGCATGATCGATCGCTACGACGCGGGCGCGACCTATGCGGCCGGCGACGCGGCATCACTGGCGGGGGCGATCAGCACGCTCGCCCGCGACCGCCGCCGGCTCGCAAATTGCCGTGCCAACGCCCGCCGCCTCGCGGAAGCCGAGTTCGACCGCGAAAAGCTCTACCCCCAATTCGCCCGCTGGCTCGAGCAACTCCCCACGGAGTAGGACAGGCTTCAGCCTGTCTGGAAAAGTACGACAGGCCTCCGTGCCTGTCTGGAAAAATCGCCCGGGGACAGCAAGACAGGCACAGAGGCCTGTCCTACTGACACAGGCAGAGAAGCCTGTCCTACTCGCCGGTTTTGCTGTTGTGCCTGCCGCCCGCGGGCCTCATTATTGGGGCCTAAACACCGGCATGGCAGACACCTCAGGACATCACGCAGGCGCCCCAACGATTCGGCCGTGGGCACGGCTGGTGGCCCTGCTGCGCCTCGAGCGGCGCGACGTCTGGACGATTCTCGCCTTCGCACTCGGCGTGGGCCTGCTCTCGATCGTCACTCCGGCCGCCATCGAGGCGCTCGTCAACACGGTGGCCTTCGGCGTCTTGCTCTGGCCGGTCGTCGTCTTGGCGCTCGTGATGCTCGCCTTCCTCGTCTTCTCGGCGATGCTGCGGGCGATGCAGGTGCTCGTGGCCGAATACATCCAGCGGCGGATCTTCGCCCGCAATGCCCACGAATTCACGATGCGATTCGCCAAGGCCGAGATCGGCTCCTTCGACGGCCGCAATCCCACCGACATCGTCAACCGCTTCTTCGAGGTGGCGTCGGTGCAAAAGGCGATCACGTCGCTGCTCGTCGAGGGCGTGGGGATCGTGATGATCACGGTCGTGGGCCTCGCCGTGCTCGCCTTCTACCACCCCTACCTGCTCACCTTCGCGATCGTGCTCGTGGCGCTCGTCATCTTCCTCGTTTTCGTGCTCGGCATCGGCGGCGTGCAGTCGAGCATCAAGGAGAGCTACGCAAAATACGACATGGCGGCCTGGCTCGAGGAGATCGCCAAGTGCCCCCATACCTTCCGCTTTGGCAAGGGCGGAAGCCTCGCCATCGAACGGGCCAACGAGCTTGCGACCGCCTACATCGACGCCCGCAAGACCCACTTCCGCGTGGTCTGGCGGCAGACGCTCTTCGCGCTGCTCCTCGAGGCGATCGCCAGCACCGTGCTCTTGGGCCTCGGCGGCTGGCTCGTCATCAATCGGCAGCTCAACCTGGGCCAGCTCGTGGCCGGCGAGCTGCTCGTGACGCTCGTGCTCACGGCGCTTTCGAAGATCGGCAAATACATCGAGATCTTCTACGATCTCCAGGCCTCGCTCGACAAACTCGGCGTGGTGAACACGCTCACGCTCGAGCCCGCCGCCGGCGAACGGCTTCCCCCGAGCGACCGGCCGATGCAGGTGGCGGCGGAAATCCGCCGCGGCGAGAGGGTGCAGCAGATGGAGGCACAGCCCGGCGAGCGGGTGGCCGTGGTCGGTCCCTCGGGCTACGGCAAGACGTTTCTGCTCGAGACGCTCGCGCTCTTGCGAGTGCCGCAAGAGGGGCTTCTCGAGTTCGACTCGATCGACGCCCGTTCGCTCGACCGGTCTGCCACGCGGCTCAACATCGCGCTCGTGGGCCAGGCGGAGACATTCGCCGGCACGGTGGCGGAAAATATCCGCGTTGGCCGGTCCGAACTCTCCGCCGCCGACGTGCGCCGGGCCCTCGAGATGGTAGGGCTCGCGGAGACCGTCGCGCGGCTGCCACACGGCGTGGCCACGCAGCTTGGCTCCGATGGTCTGCCGCTCTCGACAAACGAGCTTCTGCGGCTCTCGATCGCGCGGGCGATCGCCGGTCGGCCGCGGCTGCTCCTGATCGACGGCCTCCTCGACGGCCTCGACATGCGCGACTGCCCCGAATTGGTGGCCTCGCTCTTCGACCGCTCCGCGCCGTGGACGCTCGTCATCGTGACGGCCCGCGATGAGATCCTCAAACGCTGTGACAAGACGGTGACCTGGTCATGAGCGAGACCCCACTGACCCACGAAGAGGTGCTCGACGGCTCCGCGACACCGCGGATCGTGCGGTGGCTCGGCCGCCTCGTCGTCCTGCTCTTCGTCGCCAGCCCATTTTTGCTGGCCTTCGTGCCTTGGCAGCAGACCGTACAGGGTCGGGGCACGGTCGTCGCATATTCCCCAGTCGACCGAATGCAGGTCGTCACCGCGCGCGTGCCGGGCCAAATTCGAAAATGGCACGTGATCGAAGGCAGTCGCGTGAAGATGAACGATCCGCTGGTCGATATCGAAGATAACGATCCTGAGCTTTCCGCAAGGCTTGCGGCCCAGCGCGAGTTTCTCGCCGGGCGGCTCGATGCGGCGAAGCTGGAGGTGGCCGAACAGGCTGCCGCAGCCAAAGCACAGGAATCGGCACGCGATGCGGCGGTGCAGGCGGCGGAGGCGAATCGTGAGGCGGCCAGGAAGGCGATCGATGTTGCGAAGCAGGTGGGCGCCAACGCGGAATTCGCACAGGGCTTCGAGAAGACTCGCTATGAGATGTTTGAAGAGCTCTTCACGAATCCGACCTTCGGCGGCCTCGAGAGCAAGCTCAACCGCGACGAGGCCCGCATGCGGTCTGACCGCGCCTCGACCGACACCGAAAAAGCCAATGCCGAAATCCAGCGGGCCCAGGCGGCCCTGCTCACCCAGGAGGCCCTGCTCCTGCAGGCTGATGCCGCCGGTCTCTCCGCGATCGCCATCGCCCGCTCCAACCTCCGCAAGAGCGAGCAGAATCTTTTCTCGATCGAGCGCGAGATTCAGGAGATCGACAACCGCATCGAACGATTCAAAGCCCGGCTCGTGGTGGCGCCTTGCGACGGAACGGTGTTTCGCGTCGAGGCGAACGTGGGCCAGGGCGGCCAGTATGTGAAGGAAGGCGACGAGCTTTGCACCATCGTGCCCGACACCAACGACCGCGTCGTGGAGCTCTTTCTCGACGGACTCGACGCACCGCTCGTGCGTGGGTTCGCGGAACGCACCGGCGGGTTGCCGCACGTGCGGCTGCAATTCGAGGGCTGGCCGGCGGTGCAATTCTCGGCGTTTCCCGAACTGGGCATCGGCACGTTTGGTGGCAAGGTGCGGCAGATCGACGCCGCGAGCGGCGGCTCCGGGAAATTTCGCATCTTGATCGAGCCCGACTCGATGCGCGAGGGCGACGACTGGCCCGACCCGGAGTTTCTGCGGCAGGGAAATCAGGCGATCGGCTGGGTGTTTTTGAATCGCGTGCCACTGGGCTACGAGATCTGGCGCCGTCTCAACGGCTTCCCGCCGGTGCTCTCGCCGGTCACGAAAGACAAGGACGCTCCGAAGCCGCCCAAGATCAAGGTGAAGTAGACCGCTTGCTCCGCAAGCGAATAGCCCTCTGCCTTGTCCTCGCGCTCGCCTGCCTCGCCACCCGGGCCCGCGCCGCCGAGCCTTCGCTCTTCACCCCCGCCCGCAGCCTCGCCGCGCTCGAAGCCACGGCGTTTTCCCCCGCCGCGCCGCCCAGCATCGCGCTCCAGGCCTTCCAAGACACCGCGGTCGGCGAGACGCTGCCCGCACCCGCGGGTGCCGCCGACGATGCCCTCGAAGGCACGCCCGAAGACATGCTCGAAGAGCTGCTCGAGTCGCTGCCAAACGAGCAGGAGGAATTCGTGCCCACGCCGGACGAAAAACTCCCGCAGGTGCCGGGTGGCGCCAAACTGCTCAAGCCCGCCGAGAATCCGATCCCCGGCGCCGCCACCGACGATCGCGACGCGCCGCTGACGCTCTGCGAAGTGCTCCAGAGCGTGATGCTCCACTACCCGCTGCTCCAGGCCGTGGAGCGCGAGCGCACCATCGCTGCCGGCCGGCTCACGAGCGCGATGGGCGCCTTCGATACGAACGTCATGGGCTCGGGCAACGCGCTGGCGCCCGGCACCTACGAAAACTACCGCTCCGACTTCGGCATCCAGCAGATGCTGCCCTACGGCGGTGTGAACCTCTTCGGCGGCTACCGCACCGGCTACGGCAACTTCCCCACCTACAACCTGCAGCGGCTCACTGCCGATGCGGGCGAATTCCGCGGCGGCATCGCGATGCCGCTGGCGAAAAACCGCGAGATCGACCGGCAGCGGGCCACGCGGGCCCAGGCCGAGCTCGATGTCTCGCTGGCCGAGCCCATGATCCTGCGCAGCCGGCTCGACTACATGCGGGCCGCCGCCCGGAGCTACTGGAATTGGTCAGGCAGCGGCGAGCGCCGGCTCGCGGCCGACTATCTTGTGGACCTTGCCGCCGAGCGCGACGTGGAGATCGCGCTGCGTGTGAAGACCGGCGCCGTCGCGAATATCGAGCGGCTCGACAACCAGCAAAACATCGCCCTGCGGCAGGCGGTGGTCGTGCAGGCCGACCGGAGCGTGCAGCAGGCCACGATCGACCTCTCGATGTTTTATCGCGATCCGGCCGGCAAGCCGCTCTTGGCCGGCCGCAAGCGGATGCGGCCCGTTCCGGAACCGATCGCGCCGACGCCCTTGCTCTTCGAGCAATCGCTGGCCCGCGCAATGGCCGCCCGGCCGGAGTTTCAGCGGCTCTCGCTGCAGCGCGAGAAACTGCTCGTGGAACGCCGGCTCGCGGAGAACCAGATCCTGCCCGGCCTCGACGCCCAGGTCGCCGGCAATCAAGACGCCGGCTTCGGCAAGAGCTCGCTCTCCGGTCCCTTCGGGCTCGACCGACAGGTGCTCGAAGCTTCGCTCATTTTCCAGATGCCGGCCCAGCGGCGCGACGCCCGCGGCCGGGTGGCCGCCACGCAATCGCAGCTCATGCAGATCCAGCGGCAGCTGCAATTCGCCGAGGACCAGATCCGGGCGGAGGTGCAAGACACCTACTCCGCGCTCGAGCGAGCCTATGAATTCCACAGGCAGGCGGAGCAGCGGGTCGATCTCGCCCACATCGTGGCCCGCGCGGAGCGCGAGCAATTGCGGCTCGGCCGCAGCGACGTGCTTCGCGTGACGCTCCGCGAGCAGGCGAAATTCGACGCCGAGCTTCTCGAGATCACGGCGCGGCAGGAATTCTGGCGGGCCGAGAGCGACCTCCGCGCCGCCGACGCCTCGCTCGGCCCGGAGAGCTGCGGCTTCCCCGACATCCAACGGCTCCACTGCCCGTAGAGTACGACAGGCCTCCGTGCCTGTCTCGCATTTAGACAGGCACAGAGGCCTGTCCTACGTGCGCGGTATACTGCGGCGATGCTTTCGCGTCGCGATCTCTTCACGACCACTCTCGCCGCCGGCGCCGCCCTTGCCGCGGCTCCCGCCACGGCATCGCCCGCCCGCACCCGACGTCTGCGGATCGCCCACGTCACCGATCTGCACGTGCAGCCAGAGCTCGATGCCGCCCGCGGCGTGGCCGCCTGCCTCGAGCATGTGCAGTCTGTCCGCGACCGCCTCGGCACCGACGCGCCCGACCTGATCATCACCGGCGGCGACACGATCATGGACGCCATGGCCGCCGACCTCGCCCGCACGAAGCTGCAGTGGGAACTTTGGCGGAAGCTGAAGGCCGACCACTGCAGCCTCGAGGTGCAGAGCGTGATCGGCAATCATGACGTGTGGGGATGGTCGAAGGCCCACGCCAAGACGACCGGCGAGGAGCCGCTCTACGGCAAGGAATGGGCCTGCGACGAATTCGGCCGCGACAAGCCCTACAAGGCCTTCGATCGCGGCGGCTGGAAGATCATCCTGCTCGACAGCACGTATCCCTTCGAGCAGGGCTACATCGGCCGGATCGACGAGGAGCAGTGGGCCTGGCTCGAGGCCGAGCTCGCGGCGGCGCCGGCGGAGACGCCCGTGGCGATCTTCTCCCACATCCCGATCCTCTCCGCGCTGCCGATCGCCGTGAACGGGCCGGTGCCGGCCGGCACGCCGGGCATGAACGTGCCGGGTGCACGCCTGCACGTCGATGCCGACCGCTTCCAGAAGCTCTTCGCCGCACGGCGCGCCGTGAAGGCCTGCATGAGCGGCCACATGCACCTCGTGGAGCAGGTGGACTACGGCGGTGTCAGGTATCTCTGCAACGGCGCCGTCTGCTCCGGCTGGTGGCGCGGCCTGCACCGCGACACCCCCTTCGGCTACGCGCTCGTCGATCTCTTCGACGACGGCACCGTCGAGCGGCAATACATCCCATACGGCTGGCAGGCGACGTAGCGTGGCCGCGCCGCCCACGATCCGCCTCGGGTTTGCCGCCTTCTGGGAAGGATTCGACCACCGCGACAACTTCTTCACGCGGCTGCTCGCCCGCCGCTACCGCGTGGAGATCTGCGACGACCCCGACTACCTCGTCTACTCCTGCATCGGCAGCGGCCGGAAGCTGCAGCGGGCCTACGACTGCGTGCGGATTTTCTTCACCGGCGAAAACCGGCCGCCCGACTGGAGCGACTGCGACTGGGCCTTCACGTTTGAAGACACCTCGCACCCGCGGCACTTCCGGCTGCCGCTCTGGGGCACCTACGCCGACCCGCACGCGCTGGTGAAGCCGCCCGACCACGACGCGGCCGCCGTGCTCGCCGGCAAGACGAAATTCTGCGCGTTTCTCGTTTCGAACCCGCTTTGCCGCGTGCGCAACGAGTTTTTCCGGAAGCTCTCCCGCTACAAGCCGGTCGATTCCGGCGGCAAGGTGTTCAATACGCTGGGCCACCGCGTGGCCGACAAGCGGGCCTTCCTCGCCGACTACAAATTCACGATCTCCTTCGAGAACGAATCGCACCCGGGCTACACCACCGAGAAGGTGCTCGAAGCGATGCTCGTGGGCTCGACGCCGATCTACTGGGGCGACCCGCTCGTGGGCCGCGACTTCGACACGCGGAGCTTTCTCTCGGCGCACGACCAGGGCCCGCTCTCGCGCCGCTGGCTCGACGACCTCGTGGAGCGGGTGGTGGAGATGGACCGCAACCCGGACCTCCACCGCGCGATGCATGCCCGGCCGTGGTATCGCGGCAATCGGGTGCCGCGGTGCGTGGATCCCGACGCGATCCTCGACCACTTCACGCGGATCTTCGAGACGCCGATCGAGCGGGTTTCGCGGCGCTCAGGCCTGCGGCGCGCGCTCGGCCGGCTGCCCGCCGAGGTCGCCAGCATCCGCCGCCGCCTCACCCGCAAGTGGCGCAAACTCGCCGCCGGGTAGGACAGGCCTCTGTGCCTGTCTCGAGCCGAACGGAGATCGCCGGGACAGGCAGAGACGCCTGTCCTACGTACGACAGGCCTCTGTGCCTGTCTCAATTCAGACAGGCTGAAGCCTGTCCTACCGGATCGGCACGAGTGGGGGAGTTTGCGGCTGCGGAGGCGCCGCCTGGACCGGCTGCGGCGCCGCCTGCTGGATGAACGGCGGCGGGCCCCCTGCCTGTTGCACGGGCTGGACTTGCTGCACCGCCTGGACCGGCACGGCCACCGACTGCGCCACCGCTGGCCGCGACCTGGCATTGAGATTGTCGACGAGCTGCCGCACCTCTGGCCGGATGCCGATGCCGCGGTTTTGGAAGACGTCGGCCGGCGTCACGCCGAAGCGGCCGTAGAGCATCGAATTGGCGTTGTTGTCGACCGAGAGATCGGAGCCACCGAGCGAGACGCCGAGAAAGAGGCCACGGCTGCGGGCATAGGAATAAATCTCCGCGCCGAGCTGCGCGTCGGTGCCGGCATTCGCCTGGCGACCCACCGGGCCGACCGCGATCGATGCATCCGCGCCGAGTGTCACCTTCTGGCCGTTGAGCAAGCCCTGCAGACTGCGCGGCGTCGCGAACACGAGCACGATGTCGGCCGCCTGCACGCCGGCCTGGAAGCCCACGCTGCCGCCCCCCATCGTCACGAGCACGGGCGCCGACCAGGTGCGGTCGGGATTGCGGACGGAGAGCACGCCCTTGCCGTAATTCACGCCGAGGATGAATCCCCCCTTGATCATGTTGGGGAAGATCGCGATGCCCTCGGCCTTCTGCAGCATCGCCGGCGGCATCGACTCGATCTCGATCTGGAAGAACTGGTTGAGCGCGTTGTTGGCGCCAACGACGGTCTGCACCTCGGCGTCGCCGTAGGTCATCTGCTGGGCCGACGCGGGCGCGGCGACGAAGAGGCTCGCGAGGAGAGACAAGAGCGCGGTGCGCATGGGCGAATCCTTTCGCTGGGGAGGTGGCGAAAGTCTATCCCGCGGCCGCCGCAGGCGGGAACGCCGAAAATGCGAGCCAGGGGAGAGACAGGCACGGAGGCCTGTCGTACGTAGGACAGGCCTCTGAGCCTGTCTACTCCAGGCGGGCGTGGGCCTCGAGGAGGAGTTCTTCCGTCTCCTCCCAGCCGATGCAGCCGTCGGTGATCGACACGCCGTAGTGCAGCTTCGAGCGGTCGCTCTGCACCGGCTGGCTGCCGGGCATGATGTTGCTCTCGAGCATCAGCCCGGCGATCACGCGGTCGCCGGCCACCCGCTGCTCGATCACGTCGCGCCAGACGACCGACTGCCGGCGATGATCCTTGCCCGAATTCGCATGGCTGCAGTCGACGATCACGCGGGCCGGCAGGCCGGCGGCCTCGAGCCGCTTGCGGGCATCCTCCACCACGTCGGCCGAATAGTTGGAGCCGCTGCGGCCGCCGCGGAGCATGAGCACGCCCCACGGATTGCCCGCGGTGGAGACGACGCACGTGCCGCCGTCGTTGTCGATGCCGAGAAACGAATGCGGCGTGCGGGCCGACTGCATCGCGTCGAGCGCCGCCTGCAGCGTGCCGTCGGTGGAGTTCTTGAAGCCCACCGGCATCGAGAGGCCGCTGGCCATCTGGCGATGGGTGGGGCTCTCCGTCGTGCGGGCGCCGATGGCGCCGAGGACGATCGTGTCGGCGATGTATTGCGGTGTGATCGGCTCGAGAAACTCCGTGGCCGTCGGCAGGCCCATGCCCGCGATCTCGATCAAGAGCCCGCGGGCGAGCCGCAGCCCCGTGGCCACTTCGAACGAATCGTCCAGGTGCGGATCGTTGATGAGACCCTTCCAGCCAACCGTCGTCCGCGGCTTCTCGAAATAGACCCGCATCACCACGAGCAGCCGATCGCTGACCCGGTCGGCGAGCGCCTTGAGCCGGGCGGCATAGTCGCGGGCCGCGTCGGGATCGTGGATCGAGCAGGGGCCGACGACCGCCATCAGCCGCTGGTCCTCGCCGGCGAGCACCCGCTCCACGTCGCGGCGGCCGGCCACGATCGTTTCAGTGGCCGCGGCGGTCAGCGGCAGCAGGTTCATGAGCCGCGACGGCGGGATCAGCGGCTCGAGGCTTTTGATGCGAAGATTGGATGTGGCGGGCATGCCACAACTTTACCCGACAAAACCGCCGCGCGCAGGGCACTCTCGTGCGGGAGCCGACGGAATCGGCGAAAGCTCGAGGAGCATTGGGAACTTTCGACCTCTCGGGGAAGGCAGCTCCGCAGGTCGTCAGCGGAGAAAGTTTCCATGCGACGAGACTTTTGCCGATTCCGGCGGCGGTGCGGAAGGGGCATTTGACCGCCATGGAAATGACTGGTTCAATCCGAATCTGGCCGAATCTGGCAGAATCCGGACGCGGCCAAGGCGCGGCCGAGGATTGGAAAACCGGCGGACGGGAAGGAGCTCGCACTCGTGACCAAGCACATCTTCGTGACCGGCGGCGTCGTCAGCTCGCTGGGCAAGGGGCTCACCAGCGCCTCGATCGGCATGCTGCTCGAATCCCGCGGCCTGCGGGTGAAGATGCAGAAGCTCGACCCCTACATCAACGTCGATCCCGGCACGATGAGCCCCTACCAGCACGGGGAGGTCTACGTGCTCGACGACGGCAGCGAGACCGATCTCGATCTCGGCCACTACGAACGATTCACCTCCACGAAGCTCACCCGCGAGAGCAACTACACGACCGGCCAGATCTACCTTTCGGTGATCAACAAGGAGCGGCGCGGCGAATTCCTCGGAAAGACCGTGCAGGTGATTCCGCACATCACCAACGAGATCAAGGAGATGGTGATGAACCTCGCCGACGGCGAGACCGATATCGCCATCACCGAGATCGGCGGCACGGTTGGCGACATCGAGAGCCTGCCGTTCCTCGAGGCGATCCGGCAGATCCCGCTGGAGGTGGGCCGCGAGAACTGCATGTTCATCCACCTCACGCTCGTGCCCTACCTCAAGGCGGCGGGCGAACTGAAGACGAAGCCCACGCAGCATTCCGTGGGCATCCTGCGGCAGATCGGCATCCAGCCCGACATCCTCGTCTGCCGCACCGAGCGGTCGCTCGACGTCTCCGACCGCGAGAAGATCGCCCTCTTCTGCAACGTGCCGCTCGACTGCGTGATCGAGGAGCGAGACAAGGATTTCTCGATCTACGAGGTGCCGCTCTCGCTGCAATCCAACAAGATCGACGATCTCGTGCTCAAGCGGTTCGGCCTGCAGGCCGGGCCCGCCGACTTGGACGACTGGCACGATCTCCTGCACCGCCTGCGGAACCCCGAGCACGAGGTCTCGATCGCGCTGGTCGGCAAATACGCAGAGCACCGCGACGCCTACAAGAGCATCTACGAAGCGCTCGACCACGGCGGCATCGCCCACAAGACGCAGGTGCGGGTGCAGCCGATCAAGAGCGAAGACATCGAGCGCGAGGGGGCCGAGCGGCTGTTGGCCGGCTTCGACGGCCTGATCGTGCCCGGCGGCTTCGGCGAGCGCGGCGTGGAAGGGAAGGTGGAGGCGATCACGTTTGCCCGCGAGCGACGGCTGCCCTTCCTCGGCATCTGCCTCGGCATGCAGTGCGCCGTAATCGACGTGGCGCGGAACTGCGCCGGCCTCGAGGGGGCCCATTCGACGGAGTTTGCGAAGAACACGCCGCACCCCGTCATCTGCCTGATGGAAGAGCAGCAGGGAGTGCTGGAGAAGGGGGGCACGATGCGGCTCGGCGCCCAGCCCTGCGTGCTCGCCGACGGCACGAAGTCGGCTGCGGCCTACGGAGCGACCACGATCTCCGAGCGCCACCGCCATCGCTACGAGTTCAACCTGAAATATCGCGAGGCGCTCGAACGGTCGGGGCTCGTGATCGCCGGCACGAGCCCCGATGGCTCGCTCGTGGAGATCGTCGAAGTGGTCGATCATCCCTGGTTCGTGGCCGTGCAGTTCCATCCCGAATTCAAGAGCAAACCCACCGCCGCCCATCCGCTCTTCGCGGGCCTCGTGGCCGCCGCCGTCGAGCGGCATGCCGGCAGCGCCTGGGTGGCGGAGGCCTGAGACCATGACCGACGAAGCGACAGAATCCGCCGATCAGCCGCAGGTGCCGCCGGCGTCGTTTGAATTCCTGGCGCACACGCTCTTCACGCAGGCGCTGATGGCGCTCGGGCGGATCCCCAACCCGATCACCAAGCAGGCCCACAAAAACCTGCCGACCGCCAAGCACTTCATCGACACGCTGGCGATGCTCGAGCAGAAGACGGCCGGCAACCTCACGACCGAGGAGCGGCACCAGCTGGAAGAGATCCAGCACCAGCTGCGGATGATGTATATGGACGCCACCGCATGACGGCGCAGGTTCTCGACGGCCGTGCGCTCGCGGGACGAATCGAGGATTCGCTCCGCGCGGAGGTGCAGGTGTTCGCCGACATGTTCAAGCGGCGGCCGCGACTGGTGGTCGTGCTCGTGGGCGACGTGGCGGCGAGCGCGTCCTATGTGAAGAGCAAGCAGCAGGCGGCCGAACGCGTCGGGATCGACTCGGAGGTGGTGCGGGTGCCGGCGGAGACCAGCACCGCGGCGCTCGTGGCGCTCGTGAAGGCGATCGCCCGCGATGCCCACGGCCCCGCCGACGGGATTCTCGTGCAGCTGCCGCTGCCGGCGCACGTGGACTCGGTCGCCGTGCTCGATGCCGTGCCCCCCGACCGCGACGTGGACGGATTCCATCCCGAAAACGCCGGCTTGCTTTCGCAGGGGCGGCCGCGGTTCATCCCCTGCACGGCCGCCGGCGTGCAACGGATGCTCATTGACGCCGGGATCGAGACGGCCGGCCGGCACGCGGTGATCGTGGGCCGCAGCGACATCGTGGGCAAGCCGCTCGCGCTGCTCTTGGCATCGAAGCCGCCGGCGACGGCAGGCGCGCTCGGCAAGGGGGGCGACGCCACGGTGACGCTCTGCCACAGCCGCTCCGCGGATCTCGCCGAGCACTGCCGCCGCGCCGACATCCTCGTGGCGGCGGTGGGCCGCCCGCACCTGATCACGGCCGACATGGTGAAGCCCGGGGCTGCCGTCGTGGACGTGGGCATCAACCGCGTGGAGAAGGATGGCAAGAGCCGGCTCGTGGGCGACGTCGATTACGACGCGGTGCGCCAGGTGGCCGGCTGGATCTCGCCCGTGCCCGGCGGCGTAGGCCCGCTCACCGTGGCGATGCTCCTCTCCAACACCCTCCTCGCCGCCGAAACCCGCGGCTAGCTACACGCAAAACACGGACATCGTGTCCGTTTTTGCTTGACGGGCTCCGCCCTCTCGTACGACAGGCCTCCGTGCCTGTCTGTCTCCACGCAAAACACGGACATCGTGTCCGTTTTTACTTGACGGGCTCCGCCCTCTCGTAGGACAGGCCTCCGTGCCTGTCTTCAAGCAGCGCAGACAGGCACGGAGGCCTGTCCTACGGGCCGATTTCCGGCCTTGAGCGTTTCGGGTGCCATCACTACCCTCCCCACCCATACGGCGCCGCCCGCCGACCCCGTTTGCCCATTTTCGCACGCCACCCGCAGCCTACCCTGGGCGTCTTCCAGACGATGCCGGTGGCGCGGAGCCGCGAGGAATCCGATCCGATAAGGCGTTTCCATCCGCCACGCCGCGACCACACAGCATGCATTATTTCCTCCGCGCCCTTCGTGATGCCTCCAAGCGCTGGCCACTCCTGGTGGCAGCCTTCCTCTGCTCCGCGGGCGTGGCCGGGCTCTGGGGGGCGAACATCGCCGCCCTCTTTCCGATCATCGAGGTGACGCTCAACGGCAAGTCGCTCCAGTCATGGAACGAGGAGCGGATCGAGGCCGCCGAGACGCGGATCGCCGCTGGCGAAAAGGAACGCGACACGCTCACGGCCGACCTCGACGCCGGCCGGCTCGACGGATCCAAGGCAACCGCCGCCCGCAGCCGCATCGATGCGTTGAAACTTTCCATGCGGGGCGACGAGGCGATCATCTATTCGTCGAAGAAGCTGCAGCCCTGGATTGCCCGGTTCCTCCCGACGGATCCCTTCACGACCGTGCTCTGGGTGGTGGGCTTCGTGGTGGTGAGCACGTTTCTCAAGCACGCCTTCCTGCTGGCCAACACGCTGATCGTGAGCTGGGTGGCGATGAACATCAGCCGCGACCTGCGGCTGAAGGTTTTTGACAAGGCGCTCGAGCTCGACCGGGCGCAGTTCATGCGGAGCGGCTCGGCGGGCTTCATGGCGCAGGTGACGGGCACCTCCGACATGCTCGCCAGCGGCATTACGAGCGTTTTCGGCGGGGCGATCACGGAGCCGCTGAAGATCATCGCCTGCCTCGCGGGCGCCTTCTGCATCTCCTGGCAGCTGACGCTGGCCTGCCTCACGATGGCACCGATCGTGGGCTTCCTCATGGTCTGGCTCAATCGGCGGATTCGCGGCATCTCGAAAAACATCCTCGACCGCTCGAAGGGCTTCCACCACGTCTTGCTCGAGGCGCTCAACAACGTGCTCACCGTGCAGGCCTACACGATGGAGGATTTCGAGCGGCAGCGATTTCGCAACTGCACTGGCGACATGCTGAAGACCGGCATGATGCACTCCTTCTACCACGCGCTGGCCAACCCGATCACGGAAATCCTCGGCATCGGCATGGTGGCGACCTCGATCGCCGTCGGCGCCTGGCTCGTGATCAACCAGCAGACCGAGATCTTCGGCATCACGATGACGGAGCGGCCGATGACCGTTCCGGGGATCATGGTCTTCTTCGGCATGCTCATCGGCGCGAGCGACCCGGTGCGGAAGCTCTCGGGCGTGCTCACCGGCGTCAACGTGGGTGTGGTCGGCGCACAGGCGCTCTATCCGCTGATCGACACGCCCTCGAAGCTCAAGGAGCCGGCCGAGCCGAAGACGATCGCCTCGCCGCACCGTGAGATCCGGCTCGAGCGGGTTTCGTTCAGCTACGACGGCATCGACACCGTGCTCAACGACGTGAATCTCAAAATCCCGTTCGGCGAGCGGGTGGCGATCGTCGGGCCGAATGGCGGCGGCAAGAGCACGCTCGTGAATCTGATCTGCCGGTTCTACGATCCGACGTCGGGGCAGGTGATGATCGACGGTGTGCCGCTCACCGACATCGCCCTGCACGACCTCCGCCGCCGCATCGCGATGGTGACGCAGCAGACCGAGCTCTTCAATGAGTCGATCTTCTACAACATTCGCTACGGCCGTTGGGACGCCTCCGAGGAAGAGATCATCGAGGCGGCCAAGAAGGCTCATGCCCACGAATTCATCTCGCTGATGCCTGAGGGCTACCGCACGATGGTCGGCCCCGGCGGCTTCCGCCTCTCCGGCGGCCAGCGGCAGCGGATCTCGCTGGCCAGGGCCTTCCTTCGAAACGCCGAGATTCTCGTCCTCGACGAGGCGACCAGCCAAATCGACGTGGAAAGCGAGCGGCTGATCCACGAAGCGCTCGCCGAGTACGTTGAAAACCGGACGGTGATCATGATCACGCATCGGGCCAGCACCCTGGCCCTCGCCGATGCGATCATCCAGGTGGAGCACGGCGTCGTCACAAAACGGCCGGCGGCAACGCTTCAGGCTGCCTGATCAAGCACCATGTCCGAAAGCGTCACCTGCATCTGCGGCTACCGTGGGCCGAGCGTTCCCGAAGGCGGGCGGCCCGTCTGCCCGATCTGTCGTACGCCTGTCGAGACCGGTCGCCCGCGGCCCGCTGCCCCGCCGCCTGTCGCGGCGGCACCCAAGGCCGCCCCGGCACCGGCGGTCGCCCCTCGGCCGAGCGGGCCGAAGTATTACCGCATCGCCTGCCCAAAGGGCCACAATCTCAAGGTGGGGCCGGCCATGATCGGCCAGCAGGCCGTCTGCCCGACGTGCAACACCGTCTTCGAACTCAGGCTCGAGGACAGTCGCGAATACCAGCGCGAGCAGGCGGCATTGCGGCAGCAGAAGGAGATCGAGGATGCCGAGAAGTGGCTGAAGCGGGCCATCTGGTCCGCCGTCTTCATCGGAGCCTCGCTGCTCGGCATGGCGGTGCTCTACGCCGCTTTCCGGTGGTCAGGCCAACGCCCGTTGCCGCCACCACCGCCGGCGGAGGAGATCACCGCGCCGGTCGAGGAAGTGCCCGCCGAGCCCGAGCAACCGTAGGACAGGCTTCGGCCTGTCACTGAGCAGGCATGACAGGCTGAAGCCTATCCTACCGGGGTTCGAACTGTGTAAGTTCGAAACTGTCGCGCACCACCTGCCGCACGCTTCGCAGATCGACGCTTCCCTCGCGGGACAACAGCTGCACGAGCAGGTTGCCGATCGCCGTGGCCTCGACCGGGCCGGCGATCACCAGCCGGCCAGTGGCGTCGGCGATCATCTGGCAGAGGAGCGAGTTTTTCACGCCGCCCCCGACCACGTGCACCCGGCTGATCCGGCGACCGACGAGTGCATCGAGCTCCTCCAGCGTGCGGCTGACCGCGGCGGCCACGCTCTCGAGCGCCGTACGCACCACCGCGCCCGTTGATTCGGGCACCGGCTGCCCAGATGCCCTCGCCAGCGCGCGGATCGCCTCGGGCATATCGGCCGGCGCCACGAGCGAGGGATGATTGGGATCGATGATCGTGACGAGCGGTGGCGCCTCCGCCGCCAGCGACGTCAGCTGCTCCCATGTCCAATCCTTGCCGGCCCGCTGCCAGGCGGCGCGGCACTGCTGCACGAGCCAGAGACCGCAGACGTTCTTGAGGAGCCGCGTCGTGCCGCCAATGCCGCCTTCGTTGGTGAAGTTGCGGGCCAGGCAGGCGGGCGTGACGAGCGGGCGATCGAGCTCCGCCCCCACGAGCGCCCAGGTGCCGAGACTCACGTAGCACCAATCGGGCCGTGCGCTCGGCGGGTCGGTGGCGGGCACGGCCGCGACGGCGCTGGCTGTGTCGTGCGTGCCGGGAACGACGACGCGGGTGCCGGAAAGCCCGGTCTCGGCCGCGACCTCGGGCCGCAGGCCTCCGAGCGACGTGCCCGGCTCGACGAGCGGGCCGAAGATTCGCCTCGGCAGCCCGAAGCGATCGATGAGGCCGAATGCCCAATCATGGTGCTGCGGGTCGTAGCACTGCGACGTGGAGGCGTTGGTGTGTTCGTTGGAGGCTTCGCCCGACAGCAGCCAGTGGAAGATGTCGGGGATCATCAGCATCCGCTCGGCGGCCCCAAGCGCCGCAGAACGCCGCCGCTGCATCGCCAGAAGCTGATAGAGCGTGTTGAGATCCATGAACTGCAGGCCGGTGGCGGCAAAGATCTCGTCGCGCGGCACGGTCTCCTCGGCCAGCTCGATCATGCCGCGATTGCGCGGGTCGCGGTAGCACAGTGGATTGGCCAACAGCGCGCCATCGCCGCCGAGAAAGGCGTAGTCAACGCCCCAGGTATCGACGCCCACCGTCGCCACTGCCTGGCCATGCCGTGCCGCCGCGGCACGCAGGCCGTTCACCACCTCCTGCCAGAGCCGGACGAGATCCCACACGAGCTCGCCGCCGAGCGCTACCGGGCCATTCTCGAACCGATGGATCTCCTCCAATTCGATCAGCCTGCCGTCGAACGCCCCTGACACCACGCGGCCGCCAGACGCCCCAAGATCGACGGCAAGCGAAACGGAATGAGCCATGCCAACACCTCCAGGGAACGGCGGAAAACGGGCTCAAAGCCTACCGCAGCCGCGAACAGCGGCAATCGCCGGCGGGTTTCCGGGCTGGTCGGGGGGCTTTGCCTGGCCGTGGCAAACGGGGTCGATAAAACAGCGGCGGCCACCTATTGTTACCCTGAACAGGCGATATCGAAAGAATTGACCCGGTCGGACGGCATGGTGACTGAAACGATCGACACATCTGCGGCGACGCCCCCGGCGGAACTGCTCGACGAGTTGGCCCGCGCCAGCGAGCGGCTCGAATCGGCCGAGCCGCCGGAGATCATTCGCTGGGCGGCCGAACGGTTTGGCGACCGCCTCACGATGGCGACGGCGTTTGGCCCGGAAGGCTGCGCGATCATCCATTGGCTGGCCACCGTCGCCCCGAAGACGTTCGTCTTCAATCTCGAGACGGGCTACCAATTCAAGGAGACGCTCGAACTGCGCGACCGGCTCGCCAAGCGCTACGGCATCGCGGTCTCGCTCGAGGCGCCTGACACCACCGTCGAGGAATACGAGCGGATCCACGGCGGACCGCTCTACCGCACCGACTCCAACCGCTGCTGCAACGACCGCAAGATCGCCGTGATCCGGCGGGTGCTCACCCGATTCGACGCCTGGATGAGCGGCATCCGCCGCGACCAGAGCCCCGATCGCGCCGCGTCGCCGATCGTCGGCTGGGACAGGAAGTTTGGCGTGGCCAAGATCTCGCCGCTGGCCAACTGGACGAAGGCGAAGGTCTGGGATCTGATCGTGCGGGAAAACATCCCCTACAACCCGCTCCACGACCAAGGCTATGTGAGCATCGGCTGCTGGCCCTGCACCCGCTCGATCCTCGCCGGCGAGGACGAACGAGCCGGCCGTTGGAGCGGCACGGCGAAGACGGAGTGTGGCCTGCACTCGCGTGATAGCTGAGACGTGGAGTAGGACAGGCACAGAGGCCTGTCTACTCAGACAGGCTGAAGCCTGTCCTACTTCTTCACGATGGTGTCGAGCAGCTTCGTCATCTCGGCCGTACGGATCGGTGTTTCCAGCACCTTGCGCAGGCCGTCGACCTTCGCGTGCGACGAGAGCGACGTCTGCTTCGGACTCGTGAGCAGGATCGCCGGCACCGCCGCGTAGAACGGGTCGGACGAAAGCCGGTTGAAAGCGTTCACCGCGGCTTCGCCGAGAGATTGCGTGCTCATGACGAGGCAGTCGGCGGGCAGCGGGGTCGTTGAAAATCGAGCGAGGGCCCGATCGGGGTTTTCCGTCACGAGCACCCGATAGCCGAGCTTCGTGAAAAAACTCCGCAGCGCTTCCTGCGCCTTTTGCGAAGTCTCGACCACCATGATCGTGCCCTTCGTGGCCGCCCGCTCGGCGCTCATCGCCGATGGCGCCGGGAAGTCGCCCGAGTCGCGTGACGCCACCCGCGGGCCGGCGCCGCCCGCCGCATATTTTGCAGCGAGCGGCTCGAGCGACCGCCGGACGTCGGCGGCCGTCTGCCAACGCTCGAGCGGATCGATCTGCATCATCCGCCCGATGACGTCGGCCACGTCGCGCGGGAGTTCGGGGGCGACCTTCGCGAGCGGCGCGACCGCCGTGAATCGATGCGGATCGGACCGCACGAGCCGGTCCCGCGACTCAGCCAGCGCCGGCTTGCCGGAGAGCGTGAGGTAGGCGATCGTGCCGAGGAAGTAGATGTCGCTCCGCAGGCTGTCGTCCTTCATGCCGGAGAGCTTTTCGAGCGCGGCATAGTCCACCGTGCGCGGCTGCTCCGTGCGGTCGAGATGGCGATCACCCGATTCGGCATCGACGCCGGCGAGCCCGAAATCGACGAGCTTGGCCTGCCCCGTCGAGGAGACCAGCACGTTGGAAGCCTTCAGATCGCGGTGCGTCACGCCGCGGCGATGGGCATACTCGAGCCCCGACACCATCTGCAGGATGAGATCGATCGCACGGGGCAGGTCGAGCGCGCCGCGGATCCGCACGAGCTCGCGGAGCGTCTGCCCTTCGAGAAACTCCATCGTGATGTAGGTGGTGTTGCCTTCCTGGCCGACGTCTTCGATCGCGACGATGTGGGGATGCCGCAGGAGCCGGCCCATCTCCCCCTCGCGGCGAAACGCGCGGCACTTCTCCGCATCGGCGGTGAACCGGCTGCGGAGCACCTTCACGGCGAGGATGCTGCCATCTTCCACGTTGATGGCGCGGAAGACCCGCGCGAACGAGCCGGCGCCGATCTGATAGAGCAGCTTGGCCTTGCCGAAGAAGAATCCCGTCCGCTCCCCCTTGAGCAGCCGCTCGAGCTGATAGCCCGTGAGCAACTCGCGGCGAACGAGCACGGCACCGAGCTTCTCGATCGGCACGTTGTGGCCGCCGAGCTCCGACCAGGCCTCACCCAGATGGGCGGCACTGACCAGCTGCAGCTCCTGAGCGCGGTGCGCGAGTTCGTCGGCCGTGGTGGGTTTCATGATGGGGCGCGGTTCCCGCCGAAAACACTAGTTTTTGCCGCTCGGGGGCCGAGTTCAAGGGGAGGCCGGCCGGAGAGGGGCGCAGGGGCCGCCGGCTGGTCTGGAGCCGGCGCGGCCGCGGCTGCTAAAAGCCCATGTTTACGGCTCTTGCCCCGATTGCCCACGAGGCCTGTCCACCGATGGCCGACCGACGTCACCGTCGCCCCCTCTTCCCGCCATGGCTCTTGGCCACCTGCGCGGCGACCGTGGCATTGGCCTCTGCCGTGGCGGCTGCCGCCACCCTCGAAGACTCGTTCGAGGGGCCGGAGCCATCCTGGGAGGTGGCGGAATCGGACGTGGGCCACCGCGTGGTTGGCCATGCCCGTTCCCGCGAGGCGGCTCACCGCGGCGCGGCCTGCGAGCGGTTTGTGCTCGAGGCCTCCGCCGGCACAACGCTGCGGGTGCAGATGCCGATCGAGCCGGCGCGGGTGATCGACGAATGGAAAGCGTCGCTCTGGGTGAAGGCCGACCGGCCCGATATCCGGCTCTCCGCCCGCGTGGTGCTCCCCAACTTCATCGCTCCGAAGACCGGCAAGCCCGTCGAGGTGCTCGTGCCCGGCAGCATCTCCAAGGACGCCGAGCGGTGGGAACGGCTCGACGTCGGTCGCCTGGCCACGGGCTTACAGCGACAGCTGTTGGCGCTGCGGGCCGAACACGGGCCGAAGGGGAACCTCACGAACGCGTCGGTCACACACCTCGTGCTCGAACTGTATTCGTCGCCGGGCCGCTACGACGTGGCGATCGACGACGTCTTCGTCGAGGGCATCGTCGCGGCGGCGCCCGCCACCGCCACCGTCACCGCGCCCACCAACAAAACGATCCGCGATGCCGACGTGCAGCCCGCCCAGTTTGCGGCGCCGCCGCAGCAGCCATTCGCGCCGCCGCCTCAGATGGCGCCGCCGCAGCCACAGCCGCCGGCTGCGCCGCAGGATCCGCCCAGCGGCCTCTCGCGCGGCGTGCTCGAAGTGGGAGGGATGCCGTTCTTTCCCCGAGCGATCGATCACAACGGCGAGCCGCTCGAGTGGCTCGCGTCCCTGGGCTTCAATTGCGTGCGGCTCCCGGCGCCCGCCTCGAGCGATCTGCTCGCCGACGCGCGAGAGGCCGGCCTCTGGGTGGTTTGTCCGCCACCGCAATTGCCCGACGTGGATGTGCGGGATCCTGAATCGCTGCCGATCTTCTCCTCGAACTGGGATCGCGTGTTGCTCTGGGACATGGGCAGCGGCCTCGCCGAAGGGGATGTGGAGGCGCTCGCGGAGCGAGCCCGGCGGGTGCGGGCCTGCGACATGCACGCCGGGCGGCCGCTGATCGCCTCGGCCGATTCGTCGCTGCGGAATGTCTCGCGGCACGTCGACCTGCTCGTGGCCCGGCGGACCGTGCTCGGCACGAGCCTCGAACTCACCGACTACCTGACCTGGCTTCGCGAACGGCCCCGGCTCACGCGGCCCGGCACGCCGATCCTCACCACGCTCTCCACCGAGCTCGACCCGAAGACCGCGCGGCAGGCCAATGCCCTCGCCGGCATCGGTGGCCGCGGGCTCTCCGTCGATCCCGAAAGCCTCACGCTCGCCGCGTTGTCGGCCGTGGCCGCCGGCACGCGCGGCATCCTCTTTACGTCCACCCGCCGCCTCGATGGCGAAGACCGCGAATCGCGGGCCCGGGCCGCCGCCGCCCGCGCGATGAACCTGAAGCTCAAGCTGCTCGAGCCGTGGGGCGCCGCCGGCCGCTTCGCCGCGACGGCGCAATCGAGCGACCCTGAGGTGAAAGCCTTCGTCCTCGAGGCCGCCCGCGCGCGGATGGTGCTGGTCTGGCGGAGCGTGCAGGGATCGCAGGTGGTCGCGCGGCACTACGTGGGCGATCTGCCGCAGGACAATGCGCCACTCACGCTCCTCGTGCCCGGCGTGCCCGAGGCCCATCAGGCCTGGGAGGTGAGCCCCGGCGGCCTCCGGCCTGTCAGGCAGAAGCGGGTGACCGGCGGAGTGTCGCTCGTGCTCGATTCATTTCGCTCGTCGGGCCTCTTGCTCTTGAGCGGCGATCCGGCCGTGACGGCGCACGTGCAGGAGCGGGTGCGCGAGCTCACGCCGATCGCGCTGGCCTCGGCCCGGTCGATGGCCGGCCTCGTGCTCGCCGACGGCGCCGAACTGCTCGGACGGCTCCCCCCCTCGGCGCTCGGCCACCTGCCGGCGGCGGCGATGCTCTCGGAAGCGCAGCGCAACGCCGCCGAAGGGGAGGGGCTCGCCGCCACCGACATGGTGGCCGCGATCGTGAAGATCGAACGCGCCGCGGCGATCGGCGGTCAATTCGAACGGCTCACCTGGGAACGCGGCGTGGTGGCGGTCGGCTCGATGGTGGCCGGCCCGCTCGCCGTCTCGGATGCCACGCTCGCGGAGCACTGGCGATTCGTGGAGGCGCTCGGCTCGGTGCAGGCCGGCGCGAACCTGCTCGCGGGCGGCGGGATGGAGCGGATCGACGAACTCTCCGGAAGCGGCTGGCGGCACTTCGCCGTGAATCAGCCCGACATCCGCACGGCCGTCGAGATCGCCCGTGACGATCCCGCCTCAGGCGCCGCGAGCCTCGAGATCCGTGCCGAGGCGACCAACCCCGCCGAGCCGCCCGTCGTCGTGGAGACGCCGCCGGTCTGGATCACGTCGCCCCCGATCGCCGCACCCACCGGCAAGCTTCTGCAGATCGAGGCCCGCGTGTGGGTGCCGCAGGCGGTGAAGGGGAGCGTGGATGGCCTGCTCGTCTTCGATTCGATCGGCGGGCCGGCGCTCGCTGAGCGGGTGGGCATGACACCCGGCTGGCGACGGCTGGTGCTCTACCGGATCGTGCCGGCCGACGCCGCCGGCGAGCCGCTCGTGGTGACCTTCGCGATGACCGGCCTCGGCGCCGCGCGGATCGACGATGTTTCGATCCGGGTGATCGATCGCGGCGCGGGCGTGCCGGGCATGGTCGTTTCGACATCGCCGCAGGATCCGGCCGTCGGCTCGTTTCCACAGCCGAGCGAACTCCTCGGGCCGGCCACGGTTCCCACGCCACTGCCACCGGCGGCGCCGAAGGCGAAGCGATCCGATGCGGTGGCCGCACCCGCCTGGCCGGGCATGAACCTCGAATGGCCGAACATGATGCCCTTCGGACAATCGCCCAACACCCCGCCGCCAGGCCCGGGCGGCGGACGAATCGATCCGTTCAAACGCGCCCGCCCGCAGCCGTGACGGACGCGTGATTGCGGATGCGGCGGGCTTCGGCGTCGAGGGCCTCGAGCCGCGCGGTGCACTCGGCGAGGATCTGCCGCTCGTCCATGGCGGCGATCTCCGCGGGCCGGAGCAGCTTCCCAAACTCGAGCCGCACGCGGCCCGGCCGCGGAAAGCGCCGCGTGCGCGGCCAGCATTCCCAGGCGCCCACGATCGCGACGGGCACGATCGGCACCTTCGCCCGCTTCGCCAAGAGCGCAAAGCCGCTCTTGAGTTCGGTGAGCCGGCCCGTGGGCGTGCGGGTGCCCTCCGGAAAGACGACCACCGCTGCGCCCGCTTCCAGCCTGCGGATCACGGCCTTCATTGCCGCCACGGTTGAGGCCTCGCGGTCGATCGGTACGGCGTCGAGCGCGGTGATCACGTAGCCAAAAGGCTTGAACTTGTAGAGCGACGCGCGGGCCAGGCTCGAGAGCCGGCGATCGCACGCAAGGCCCAAGAGCAGCGGATCGAGATGGCTCTGATGGCTCGAGAGCACGAGCAGCCCGCCCGTCTTCGGCAGAGGCTCGGCGAAGCGGGTGCGAATCCCGAAAACCGAGATGCCGAGCGTGCGGCAGAGCACCCACAGGGCGCTATAGAGCCAACGGCCAAACGCGGTGTGGCGGCCCCCGTTGCCCGCTGGCGCGGCTTGCGTCGTGGAGGCCGTCGCGGCCTGCTGGTCGCTCATACTTGTTTGGCCGCCTTCCCCGCGCCCTGCCGGCCACTCGCCCGCACGGCCTCGATCATGGCGACGAGCCGGTCGATCACCTCATCCGGGCTCAGACCATCGGTCTGGAGCGTGACGGCGTCGTCGGCGGGCTTCATCGCGCCGACCGGCCGCGTGCGATCGGCCTCGTCGCGCTGCGACTGCGAGGCGAGCACCGCCTCGAGCGATGCCGCATTGCCCCGGCCCACCTCCTCGCGGTGGCGCCGCCGGGCCCGCTCCTCGGGAGAGGCGGTGAGAAACACCTTCAATTCGGCATGCGGAAACACCACCGAGCCCTGGTCGCGGCCCTCGGTGACGACGTCGATCCCTTCGGCCATGCGGCGCTGCACCTGCTTCATCGCGTCGCGCACCGGGGGCGCATCGGCCACCGGCCGCGTGGCCAGCGTGATCCGCTCGGTGCGAATCTCGGCGGAGACATCGCGGCCATCGACGAGCACTCGGCCGTCGCAGAACTCGATCCGCACCGACTCGGTGAGGGCCGCGATCCGCGCGGAATCCTCGAGCGGGATGCCGCGGTCGAGCGCGACGAGCGTGACGGCGCGATACATGGCGCCGGTGTCGATGTAGCACCAGCCGAGCCGCCGGGCCAACGCCCGGGCGGCGGAACTCTTGCCCGCACCTGCCGGACCGTCGAGCGTGATGATCATCCTGCGGCTCCTGTGGACGGGGCGTTTGCCATGAGGGCCAACGCTACTTCCCGCGGGCTCTCGATGCCAAGCCCCACAGCCAGGCGGAGAGCGCCTGCCTGCCTGCTGCCGGCCAGCAGCACGAGATCGAGCATATGGGGCGCGGACCGCAGGCTCCAGGGGAGTCCGCCGGTGGCGATGAAGACGTCGTCGGCCCGCGCGGCGACGTTTTTGAGCGCGAGGAAGTGGGGCGCCGTAAACCGGCTGCGCTCCGTGACGATCGGCTCGGCGTGCAGGCTGCGGCAGAGATCGATGTCGTCATTCTCGTTCCAGGCGAAGCGACAGGCTGCATACGCCTCGAAGACAGGGCCGGCGACTCCCTGCCGCGGCACCGTCAGATCGATGTCGAGAACCGCGAGCGGCCGAGCCGGCACGAGCGAGATGCGCTGCGTGAAGCCGCCCACCTCGCGGCCTTCGGCATCGACGAGCCGCCCCGTGCTCACGATCGACGCCGGCCCTTCGCGCACGATGCGATCGGCCACCATGCTCGAATAGACAGCCCGCTCCTGCGCGTCTTCCCAGGCGCTGCCGGGCGGCGGCAGCGGCCGCGTCGTGCGCAGGGCGAGCTGCTGCGAGAGCTGATTGCCGCGGTCGTTTTTCACGCTGCGCAGCGAGAGCAGGCCGCCCGTCTTTGGATTGACCCGCAGCCGCAGCCATTCGTTTTCGAGGGAGAGCCGCGCGGCATCGTCGTCTCGACCGCCGAAGAGCCCGCGGGCGACCCGCTGCCAGAGTGCCGGCTCCGACCAGGCGGGCGGCGCGGCTGCCGCCGCGGCCGGAGCTGCGACTGGAGCCCCGAGCGCCTGCTGCCATGCCGCGATCGCCGGCTCCGCGGCGGCGAGTCGGCGGGCTTCGTCGCGGGCGGCGGCGATCTTGTCGCCGAGCGGATCGGCGGCTGCGTCGGCCTTTTCGTCGGGGAGCGCGGGGGGGAAGGCGTCGGGGGCGAAGTCGGCGAGCATGCCGGCGCCGGTCGTCGCGGCGAAGAGGTTCTGCGGCGTCACGAACGTGCCCAGAGCGGTGGTCCAGCCGCCGATCCGCCGCAGGGCGTCGAACCATGGGCTCGCCGTGCCGGCATAGTGGGCAAACTGGATCACGGCGGTGTGATCATGGTCGAGCGCGTCGCCGATCTTGTCGGCGAGCGCCAGGATTGTCGTGGCTTGTCGGGCGTCGAGCGGCGGCCGGGCCACGGCGTCGATGCACGCCTTTCCTTCCCCCTGCCAGCGAATCCGGCTCGTGCCCGTGTCGGGGAGAGGCGTGCCGTCGAAGAGCGTCCAGATCGCGCCGGCATAGCCTCGTTCGACGAGGATTCCCGGCAGGAATGCCGACGAGCCGCCGGTGCACTGGCCGTAGGTGACAGGCGCCGCTCCCAGGTGCTCGCGATACGCGGCCTGCCCGCGGGCAAACGACTCGCGGATCGTGGCGAGCGTGAAGAAATCGAGCGGCGTGGAATCGTAGCGCCCCCCCACGATCTCGACGCTGCCCTCCTCCAGCCGCGCCCGCATCTGGGCAAGCAGCGCGGGATCACTTTGCGCGAGCGCTTCGATCACCTGCCCGGTGGCGACGAAGGCCAGCGGCGTGGACGCGTCGAGCTCCTTTACCAGCCGTGGCCCGAGCGTCGATTCAGCGAGCAGCACGAGGTCCAGCAGCCAGAAATCGACCGGATAATATTGGCCGCGGTTGGCGGCGAGCACATCGAAGCACTCCTGCAGCTTCGCCCGCGCCGCAGGCTCGTCGCCCGCGACCGACGCCCGCGCGGCGGCCACCGCCGCCTCTGTGAAATTCGTGGCGCCCAGCGCCATCGACGACCGCATCCGCCGGGCGAGCAGCTCGGAGAGGAGCCAGGCGAGCCCGAGGGCATGGAAGTCTTCCCGCAAGGGCGGGGCTTCGGGCTGCGGGTCGCCGAGCGTCTTGACGGCTTCCGCCACGATTGCGTCGCGGTTGTGCGCCCGCCGCACGAGTTGCGAACCGGCCAGCCCCGTGGCTGCGGCCATGACCTCGAATCGTTCGTCGCATTGAGGAGGTACGAGCCCGAGCAACGCCTCGCCGTCCTGCGGTTGAACGTCGACGCCGGCCCAATCGGGGATTTTGCCGGTGGCGGCGATGAGCCGCGGATCCCAGGCGGCCGTCCAATGGGCGAGCAGTTCGTCGGCCTCGCGTTCGTCGAGCCAGGTGGGAAAGTCGTCGAGCGAATAGCAGGGGAGGAAGACGACGACGCGTGCGGGAGGCATGCGGGAGAGTGTAATTGATGGGGGAGGCGAGCGGGGATTGGGGGAGGGCTCGGGCTACCCGTGCTCCGGGAGCCGGCGTTGCTGACCAGCGCAGGCAGGATGCCGGAGCGCAGACAGCATCGAGTGAGCAAAAGGCATGGATGCCTGCAGCGAACGTCCGGCGACGGAGTACGGGTAGCCCGAGGCCGGCGGCGCCGTAGGTCGTCAGCGGAGAAATGGCAGCGTGAAGGCGACTTCTGCCGTTCCGGCGACCAATGTGGGTGCGGAGGGAGATCCGCTTCGGGACGAAGCGGTCTACTTTGGGCGGTTTGCTTTGACAGGCTGAAGCCTGTCCTACTCGAGGGGTTTGGCGAGCTTGCTCGTGACGGCGAAGGAGAGCTGCTCGAGTTCGATCGCGAGATCCACCGACACGATCTGCACGTGGGGCGGAAGCGTGAGCGTGACGGGGGCGAAGTTTACGATCCCCTCGACGCCGGCGGCGACGAGCCGGTCGGCTGCCTCCTGTGCCCGCTCCCCCGGCACCACGATCATGCCGAGGCGGATGCCCTTCGCCTTCACCACGTCGGGCAGTTCGTCGAGGGATTGGATGCGAAGGCCCTGCACCGTCTGGCCGACCTTCGCCGGGTCGGCGTCGAAGGCGGCCTGGATCGAAAAATTTTGCCGGCCGAAGCCGCGGTAGCCGAGCAGCGCCTGGCCGAGATTGCCCACGCCCACCATCACCACGGGCCAGGTGTGATTCGTGCCGAGGATGTCGCGCATCGCGCGGATGAGCTCGTCGCAGCGATAGCCCACGCCGGGATAGCCAAACTGCCCGAAGAAGCCGAGATCCTTGCGCACCTGGGCATCGCTGAAGCCCAGGAGCGTGCCGAGCTGCCCGGAGGAGATCGTCTGCTGGCCCGCGGCCTGCAGACGCTGCAGCTCCCTCAGGTAGAGGGAGAGACGGCTGACGACGACCTTCGGCACCGAGGCGTCGGAGGGGATCTCGCCGGGCTGGGGTCGTGAGTCGGTCATGCAAACGGCCTCGAGGAACTGCCCCGACAAGCGGAAGACTCTACCCGCTTATCCGGACAAATCGAAACGAAACCACCACCCGGAGTCAATCTGGACCGGTTGTAGGGTCACTGGGGGTCTGGAAAAGCAGGATCGTTTGCGGGGAGTGATCAACCTGCGGGGAGTTTGTGGTCGATCTTTGAGAAGGTGCGGAAGTGGGCAACTGCCTCCGCATCCCCAGCGTTTCGTTCCCGTTTCCAAAACCCAGCTCAGGAGCCTGCCTCGCAAGAGGCAGCAGACATGAGAAGTACGTGGCTTTGTTGTCTGCTGGCACTCGCATGTATCGCGTCGTTGGTGAATCGCGCCGACGCCGCCTACTGCGGGCTTGCCAGCTACAAACACGGCGCCGCGAAACTGACGACGGTCGGTTTCGCCCATGCCCGTGGTGGTTGTTCAAGTTGTGAGTCCTCCGCCAGCGAACCCAGCTGCGCCGCCAAGGCGTCGTGCTGCGGCACCCGCATGGTGAAGGACGTCGTGTACGAGCAGAAGCAGTACACCTGCTACAAGACGGTCTGCGAGAAGGTCGTCGAGCAGAAGCAGGTGAATTGCGTCCGCTACGAGACCGAGAAGTCGTTCAAGGACGTCGAATACACCGTCTGCAAGCCGGTGTGGGAGAACCGTTCGCGGACCGTCAACTACACGGTGTGCAAGCCGGTGTGGGAGACGTTCACGAAGGAGATCCCCTACACGGTGATGAAGCCGGTGTGGGAGACCCGGACCCGCGAGATCCACAGCACCGTCTGCAAGCCGGTGTGGGAGACCGTGACCAAGGAGATTCCTTACACGGTCTGCACCCCCGTCTACGAAGAGCGGCAGGAGACCTACACGGTCTGCAAGCCGGTCTACGAGACGCGGACCCGCGAGATCCGCAGCACCGTCTGCAAGCCGGTGTATGAGACTCGTGTCAAAGAGATCCCCTACACGGTGTGCAAGCCGGTCTACGAGACCCGCGAACAGACCTACACGGTCTGCAAGCCGGTCTACGAGACGATGACGAAGGAGATCCCCTACACGGTGTGCAAGCCGGTCTACGAGACTCGCGAACAGACCTACACGGTCTGCAAGCCCGTCTACGAGACGCGGACGAAGGAGATCCCCTACACGGTGTGCAAGCCGGTCTATGAGACCCGCGAACAGACCTACACGGTCTGCAAGCCGGTCTACGAGACCTGCACGAAGGAGATCCCCTACACGGTGTGCAAGCCGGTCTATGAGACCCGCGAACAGACCTACACGGTCTGCAAGCCGGTCTATGAGACCCGCGTCAAGGAGATCCCCTACACCGTCTGCAAGCCGGTGTATGAGACCCGCGAGCAGACCTACACCGTCTGCAAGCCGGTCCAGGAGACCTTCACGAAGGAGATCCCCTACACGGTCTGCAAGCCCGTGTATGAAGAGCGTCAGGAGACCTACACGGTCTGCAAGCCGGTCAAGGAAGTCTGCACGAAGGAAGTGCCCTACACCGTGTGCAAGCCGGTGTGGGAGACCCGCGAGCGGGACGTCTGCAAGACGGTCTGCAAGCCGGTGCACTACACGAAGACCGTCAAGGTCTGCGGCGGCCACTGGGAAACGGAGACCTGCGAGGTCCCCGGCCCGGTGATCACCCGCTGCGTGCGTGAGCCCGGCTGCTGGGAGTGCGACTGCTCCGGCCGTCGCCGCTACATCCCCGGCAAGGTCTGCCGCGTCGAAGAACAGTGCCCGCCGCGCACCATCACGAAGAAGAAGTGGGTGCCGACGGTCTGCGAGAAGGAAGTCAAGTGCGTTCGGTATGAGCGTGAGACGATCGTCGAGAAGCAGTGCTACAAGGTCTGCAAGATGGTCGCCGAGCAGCGGGTGAAGACCTGCTCCTACACGGTCTGCCGGATGGTCCCGGAACAGCGCGTCCGGTGCTACAACGTCTGCAAGATGGTGCCCGAGCAACGGGTCCGCACCTGCACCTACACCGTCTGCAAGATGGTGCCGGAGCAGCGGGTGCGCACCTACCAGGTGTGCCGCATGGTCCCCGAGCAGCGTGTTCGCACCTGCTCGTACCAGGTGTGCCGCATGGTGCCGGAGCAGCGGGTGCGCACGTATCAGGTGTGCCGCATGGTCCCCGAGCAGCGTGTTCGCACCTGCTCGTACCAGGTGTGCCGCATGGTGCCGGAGCAGCGGGTTCGCACGTATCAGGTGTGCCGCATGGTCCCCGAGCAGCGTGTCCGCACCTGCTCGTACCAGGTGTGCCGCATGGTGCCGGAACAGCGGGTTCGCACGTATCAGGTGTGCCGCATGGTCCCCGAGCAGCGTGTTCGCACCTGCTCGTACCAGGTGTGCCGCATGGTGCCGGAACAGCGGGTTCGGACCTACCAGGTGTGCAAGATGGTGCCCGAGCACCGGGTGCGCACCTGCAGCTACCAGGTCTGCCGCATGGTGCCGGAAGTGCAGGTCCGCCACTGCACCTACCAGGTCTGCAAGATGGTTCCGGAACAGCGCGTGCGGACCTACAAGGTCTGCAAGATGGTTCCGGAGCAGCGGGTTCGCACCTGCTGCTACAAGGTCTGCAAGATGGTGAAGGAAGCACAGGTCCGCACCTGTGAGTACAAGGTCTGCACGATGGTTGCTGAGCAACGCGTGAAGACCTGCACTCAGAAGGTGTGCAAGATGGTGCGCGAAGAGTGCTCCCGCGAGGAGTGCTACAAGGTCTGCACCATGGTGAAGGAGACGCACACCAAGCAGGTGCCCGTCTTCACCACCCGGCCTGTCCACTACACCAAGACGGTGGAAGTCGTCCGCATGGTGCCGAAGAAGGTCGCCTACACGGTGACCAAGTGCGTGCCGACGACGGTCTATCGCGAGGTGCCTTGCTGCGAGTAGTGATGAGCTGCGAGCAACGCCCTCGCAGCGTGTGATCTGTCGGCTCTGAGCCGAAACGATTGGGAACGAGCACGGCCCGGGTCGCAAGACCCGGGCCGTCGCTTTTTCGGTCAGCGCGGGCGATCCAGGCCTCAGCTCGCCCAACGCGCCGCCGCGGCGGCAGAAGGTTTCTCGCGGTGGCCCTCGAAGACTCGGGCCAAATGCTCGTCACGCTTCCGCCGACCACGGCGGCTTCTTCGTAGACCGCTTGCCAAGGCGGCAAGCACGAGCCCGCTCGCGGCGAGCACGATCGTGCTCTGCTCCGGCACGACCAGGATCGAGTCGGGCCCCGTGCCGAGGCCAAACACCGCCTTGGGGCGGATGTCTCGCTGCGTGTATCCCTTCACTCCGGTGAAGTTGAACGTCGCCCGGTTCTGCACGAGGTATTTCTTGTTCAGGACGCCGCTCGGGTCGATGTCGCCGTCCGTGGTTCTGTAGATCCCAAAGTTGATGAACTCGTTGCCCGGCGGGCCCACGACCGCGGGGGCGAAGCCGTTAGGCTTCAGGTCACCGTTGGCGACCGTGCCGATCCCAAAGCCGAGGCCCGGATCGTATCTGGTGTCCATCTCCAGAAACTGCCAGGTGGCATCGCCGCGATGCTGCGCTACGAGGTTGCTCTCCTTGTCGGTCGCGGGCACGGGGGGCATCGGCGGCGTGTAATAGACCGCGATGTCATTGCTTGGCCCCTTGTTGACCTGAAACACGAAGCCGCTTGCGCTCTCATACGTGAGTGTGGGCCGCTCCTTTCCATTCCAGATGTCGAAATAAAAGCTCGTGAGCACGTCGTCCGCGTCGGTCGTGTCTTTGGGAGACAGATTGTCCAGCACGATTTGCAGGTCGTTGCCCGTCATGGTGAGCTCGGCCTGAAACGCCACCGGATTGCCGAGGCGGGACGTGCCCGAGGCGGTGAAGATCGTGCCGCCCGCCGCCGGGCGGGGCGCACAGGCGACCGCCGCCACCGCCAAGGCCGACGCGATCGTGGAAAAAAGCAGACTGCGAGACAGAAACGCGAGGAAACGCATGGAGCTTGCTCCCTGAGGGAGGGACTTTCGACGGCGTCCGCTGCGCCCAAAAGGCGCGCCAAAGTGCGTTTCGGCGCAACAAAAAGCCGGGTGGGGGAAACGCTCGAAAGCGCTCACCCACTCGGCCTACGCTGCGCCGGGGCTCCGCAAAGAGGCGGAGCTGCCAGCAACTCGTCTTCCGAGAAAAATCGCCAGGGGCCTTCGAGCGAGCGAAACGCTCTCCCGGCTGCCTCGGCGACCAACCCTTCGCCCACTGCGGGCGGTGAGGCAAGGGGGCGGTAGCCGGCTCGCAAGATTCCCCGGCCAAAGCCGCGAAATCGCGAGGTGGACACGGTCGGCAATACGCCCGGCAGGACTCGAACCTGCAACCCTCGGTTCCGAAGACCGATGCTCTATCCAATTGAGCTACGGACGCGTGCAACGCATTCTAGCAGACGGCAGCGGTCAGCGACCGGGGCGGCATCGCCATCGGCTTGGCCCGGTTATTGGGGTCTTGCCGACTATGCCGTGCTTTCAGCCGCGCCGGCGCATTGACCGTTCGGGATTTATGGAGGATCATCCAAATACGATGGGACACGTCACGCTACGAGTGCTGCACGGCGCCGACCGGGGGCGGATCTTCGACGATCTGCCCACGCCCGTGACGATCGGCCGCGAGGAGGGCAACTCGATCCAGCTCAACGACGAGCGGATCAGCCGCTACCACCTCAAGCTGCAGGAAGACAACGAGAAGATCGTCCTCACCGACCTTGAAAGCACCAACGGCACCAAGGTCAACGGCGAAGACATCCAGGTGCGGATCGTCCGCGACGGTGACCTGATCTCGGTCGGTCGCTCGCTCCTGCTCGTCGGCTCCCACAGCGACATCGATCGGCGGATCGCGGAGATCGCCGCGAAGCATCCCGAAGCGGAGGCCGCCCGCCGCCAGATGGACGACCGGATGCAGCGGCTCGCCGCGCACCAATCCGACGTGATCGAAGATCTCTCGGAGGTGCGGACTCCGTTGCTGCCCGGTGGGCCGCCACCGCTGCCGGGAAAGCTGAGCCCGGCGCAATCGGCCGAACTCGCCGAACTACTCGACTACGTGCAGGCGGTGCTCCGCGAGGCGACAGAGGGCGCCGTGATGCGGCCGGGTAATGAGAAGGTGGAACTCGAGTTCCCGAACTGGCAGGCGATGCTCGACCTGCAGGCCCGCATGGCCGAGTTGCTCCGCCAAATCGCCGAGCCCCGGTAGGACGGGCTTTAGCCTGTCTCCACGCAGGCCTCTGTGCCTGTCTTCTGCGGGTAAACGGCGGCTATGGTAAAACGATAGCTCTGCCCGATGGTGTAACGGTAGCACAAGGGATTTTGGTTCCCTTTGTCTAGGTTCGAATCCTAGTCGGGCAATTACCCACTTTTCGGCTGCTTGCAGCCGGTTTTCGCTGCGGTATAACGATATGGTCTGGCCGCCGCGGAGGCAGCCGGATCCTGCCCCCCGGAAAACGCTCGTGAACGCGTAGCCGCCGTCTCGTTTCGGACGCTGGCTCCTCTTTTTCGGTGACCGTTCCCCCGCCACGCGGATGTGCGTGATGGGCTTTTGTCACCGCTTCAGATGGCTGATCCCCTTCGAGATCGTTGCTGCGCGGTCATGCCCGCCTGGAATGCTCTGACTGCATGGAGACCCCCATGATTCGCCGATTGCTTCTGGCCTTGGTCGCCTGCCTCGCGCCCGCTGTGTTTGCCCATGCCGACACGGTGTATTTCACGAGCAAGAGCACGGGCTCGCTTTTTTCTTTCAACTGGACGAGCACGACGACTGGGACAATCGTCCCCACAACCGTGCGCACTGGCCTGCTCAGCCCCAATGGCATGGCCATGGGGCCTGATGGCAATCTTTATGTGACTGAGACGGGAGGGAACCGTGCAGGGAAGATCACTCGGGTGCAGCCTACGTCAGGGACTTCGAGCCTCGTCGTGAACCTGCCAGGAACAGATCCAGCGGGCGTCACGTTTCTGCCAAACGGTGGCAACATGATCGTCAGTAGTCTCGAGCCCGACGATAGCGAAGACGGCATCGTTTTGTTCGACGTGTCTGGATGGTCCGGCAACGCCGCATCAGCAACGCCGTACACAACGTTTCCTTTGAGCGGCGGGTCTGCCGTGGCGACCGGGCCGAACGGCGAGGTGCTCGTCAGCAACAACCCTGGATACAACGGCAACGTCCTGGGATTCACCAGTGGTTCGGCCACTCCGGCGACGGTGATTGTCAATGGGATCGATCCCTCCCAGACGCGGGCTCCAACCGGCCTGCTCGTCGACGGCTCGACGCTCTACTCCCTGAGCATTGTCGACAACCGATTGTTGAAAACAGACCTTTCGGCACAGTCGCCGTCGACTGCAACGCTGGCAAGTCTTTCGGCCAACTCATTCCCAAGCGCCCTTGCGATGCTGTCGAACGGCAGCCTGCTCGTAGGAACGGCAAACTACAGCGGTCAGTTTTTTGTGGTCGATCCGCTCACAGGCAACTACGCCGACTTCTTCGTGGCTGATGCCGGTCAGGTCGGCGGCATCGTCGCTGTGCCGGAGCCCGCAACCTTGGCTTTGGCGGCCATTGGCTTGGCCGTGATCGGATGGGATGCTCGGCGGCGACTGGGTCGCGTGGCGTGATGGTGACGGCCCAGAGAAGGTGCGGCGTCACGCTCGTCGAGTTGCTGGTGGTCGTTGCGATCATCGGCACGCTCGCGGGCATTTTGTTGCCGGCGGTGCAGCAGGCCCGCGAAACGGGCCGCCGCGCCTCGTGTGCGAACAACTTTCATCAGCTTGGGCTGGCAATGCTCAACCACGAGTCGGCGCGCCGCGTCTTTCCGATCGGCTCGGAATCACGTCCATGGCCCGCACAGCCGCTTCACCCGCACCAGTTTTACCGCTGGTCGGCGCTGGCTCACCTCACGCCATACTTTGAGAACGAAGACATCCTCCGCGGCCTCGACCTCTCCGTGCCGCTTTATGGGACGGGGTTTCAGGTGATGCCGCAGAATCAGGCGATCGTGTCGATGGTCGTGCCGATGTTTCTCTGCCCCAGCGACCGAGGTGTGAGCGTGGCCGATGGGTTTGGCCCGACGAATTACGCCGCCTGCGCCGGCAGCGGAGCCGGCGGCGGCACGCCGTTCCAGACGGACGGCATGTGCTTCATCAATTCCAAGACTCGATCGGCTCATGTGACGGATGGCCTGTCGAAGACATCGCTGATGTCCGAGAGCATCCTTGGCGACGGCCCGGAGGCATTCAGCGATCGAGCGTTCGTGAACAACGTCACGACCTACGCGTTTATTTTCTCCACGCCGCTGACCGAAAACCGGTGCAGTCGGGCAACGTCTTGGAACTACACCAATCGTCGTGGGTTTTCGTGGGCGAATGGTGAATACCGAACGGGGCTTTACAATCATGCGCGGACCCCGAATTCGAGTTTGATCGACTGCATCGGTGTCGACATGGCGTCGGACGTGAGAATCCAATACGCCGGCTATGGCTGGCGGGCAGCGCGGAGCCGGCATCCCGGTGGCGTGAACGTGCTCATGGCCGATGGCTCGGGGCAGTTCGTTGAGGATGGTGTCGATGCGGCAGTGTGGAGGGCGGTTTCGACGCGGGCCGGTGGGGAAGTGGCGGCGCCGTAGGACGGGCCTCAGCGGATTAAATGACAGGCTAAAGCCTATCCCACCATGACAGGCTAAAGCCTATCCCACCATGACAGGCTAAAGCCTATCCCACCATGACAGGCTAAAGCCGATTTGGTGACAGGCTGAAGCCTGTCCTACCGGCGGAGGGAGGCGAGTGTCTTCTTCATGTCGGCCGGGAGCGGGCTTTCGAACCGGATCAGCTCGCCCGTCTCGGGATGCACGAAGCCGAGTTCGGCGGCATGGAGCATCACGCGCGGCGCGGCTGAGTCGTCGGTCACCTTGAGGTGCCGCGGCGCCGAATACACCCGCTCGCCGCAGACGGGGTGCCCCGTCTCGGCCATGTGGATGCGAATCTGGTGCGTGCGTCCCGTTTCGAGCCGGCAGGCCACGAGCGTGTAGGCGTCGCCAAAGTGCTCAACCGGCTCGACGTGGGTGACGGCCCGCTTGCCCTCTTCGGTGCCCGACGAACCGCGGCGGCCGTCGCCACGATCGCGAACGAGATTCGTGATGATCGAGCCCGAGCCCACGCGGCCCACGCAAAGCGCGAGGTAGCGGCGCTCCGTCGTGTGCGCCCGAAACTGTTCGGCGAGGATCCGCTCCGCCGGAACGGTGCGTGCGAAGACGACCAGACCGCTCGTCTCGCGGTCGATGCGGTGGACGGCGCGCACCGGCGCCAGCCGCCGCGGCTTCTTGCCTCGGCCGCCGAACTTCCGCGCGAGGTGCTGGTGAATCGCCTCCGGCACCATCTCGTCGAGCGTGGGCTGCACCTGACGGCGGCGGGTCGGCCACGAGAGCTCCTCGGTGTGGCGGGTCGTGGTGATGCCAGTGGGCTTTTCCACCACCACAACCTGATCGTCCACATAGACGATCCGCACGTCGTCGGCCTTCGGGGGCGCGACCGCGGCCACCTCCAGGATCTTCACCACCTCGCCATCCTTCAGCCGCCGCGCGGCGTCGGTGCAAATATTGCCGTGGATCATCACGTGCCGCGACCGCACCATCTTCTGCACGCGGCCCCAGCTCGCGCCGAGCTTCGTCCGCAAAAAGGCGGCGAGCGTCTGGCCGCGGTCGGCGGCGGTGACATGATGCACGGTGCCGGTGGAGGGTTTCATGACAGTACGGTAGCACGCGGATCCGCTTGCGGAGCAAGCGGTCTACTTTGGAGCCCGTGGTCTGGATTGCGCTCGGTCCCTTGACCGGGTTTTCAGCAGTTTTAGACTCTGTGGGGAGGCCTCACTTCGGCAGCCTCCAGAGGTTGCCCGTTTTCATTTTCGTGAGGAACTCGAACCGTGCCCGGCACATGCGTCATCGGTCTGCAGTGGGGTGACGAGGCCAAGGGCAAGCTCGTCGACATTCTCACCGAGCAAAACGAGATCGTCGTCCGCTATGCGGGCGGCGCGAACGCGGGCCACACGGTCGTCTCCGGCGGCGAAACCTGGAAGCTCTCCCTCATTCCCAGCGGCATCCTTCGCGACGGCGTCACCTGCGTGGTCACCGGCGGCGTCGTGCTCGATCCGGCCAGCGTGATCAAGGAGATCGACGGCTTGGAATCGCGGGGCGTGAAGGTGGCGGGCAAGCTGATGCTCAGCGACCGGGCGCATGTCGTCTTCCCTTGGCACATCGCCGAAGACAAGCTCCTCGACGGGAGCGTCTCCGGGGGCGAGGCGATCGGCACGACCGGCCGCGGCATCGGGCCCTGCTATCGCGACAAGGTGGGCCGCTCGCTCGCCATCCGTCTTGGCGATCTCTACCGTGCAGACTTCCGCGAGAAGCTCGCCCATATCGTCGAACACAAGAAGCGGCTCTTCGCCGGCTGGCAGCAGGCCGCGGGAGGCGCCGACGCCGGTGCCGATCTCGACGCCGCCACGATCCACTCGCAATACATGCAATACGCGAAGCGGCTCGAGCCTTTCGTGACCGATACGAATGCCTACCTGCTCGATGCGATCGAGGCGGGCAAGAAGCTGCTCTTCGAGGGCGCCCAAGGCGCGCTCCTCGATATCGACCACGGCACCTTCCCCTACGTCACGAGCAGCAATTCGTCGGGCCTCGGCGTGGCGAGCGGATCGGGCGTGCCGGGCCGTTGGGTGGAGCGAGTGATCGGCGTCGTGAAGGCCTATTCCACGCGGGTGGGCGGCGGACCGATGCCCACCGAGCAGGACAACGCCACCGGGCAGCGGCTCCGCGATCGCGGCAACGAATATGGCACGGTCACCCGGCGGCCCCGTCGCTGCGGCTGGTTTGACGCCGTCGCCGCCCGCTACACGGCGCGACTGTCCGGTGTGGACGAACTGGCCGTCATGCTCCTCGACGTGCTCTCGGGCTTCGACGAGATCAAGATCTGCTCCGCCTACACGATCGACGGCAAGCGGGTGGAGCATTTCCCGAGCCATGTGGACGATCTGAAGAAAGCGGTGCCCGTCTACGAGGCGGTGCCCGGCTGGCAGGAAGAACTCTCGGGCGTTCGCCGCTACGATGATCTGCCCGAAGGGGCCCGCCGCTACATCGCGAAGATCGGCGCGCTTCTCGGCCGGCCGGTGTCGATCGTTTCGGTCGGCCCCGACCGCTCCCAGACGATCCTCTGCCCCGCGGCTGCCGACGAGAAACCATGGCCACGACACCAGCATCCCGCGCGGGCCAACGCGTGAGCGGCTCGGCCGCGCCCGCCACGGCGGCTCTTCGTCGCCCGCGGCACATCGCCATCATCATGGATGGCAACGGCCGCTGGGCGCAGAACCGCGGCCTGCCGCGGATCGAAGGGCATCGGCAGGGCGTCAACAGCGTGCGGCGGATCACCGAGCACTGCGCGCGGTTGGGGATCGAGCAGCTCACGCTCTACTGCCTCTCGAGCGAAAACTGGCGGCGGCCCGCGGCCGAACTCGACTTCCTGATGCATCTCCTCGAGCAATACATGGTCGAGGAACGGGCACTGTTGATGCGCGAGCGGATCCGGATCGCGATGATCGGTCGCCGCGACGGCCTGCCGGAGGCCACGCTCGCCGCGATGGATCGAACCGTGGGCATGTGCGCCGCGAACGACGGCATGCGGCTCTGCCTCGCGATCAACTACGGCGGCCGCGGCGAGATCGTGGCCGCCGCGCAGAAGCTCGCCGAAGAGGCGCGGGCTGGTACGCTCGATCCCGCCGCGATCGACGAGGAACTCTTCGCCGCGCGGCTCGACACCGCCGGCATGCCCGAGCCCGACCTGCTCGTCCGCACCGCCGGCGAGATGCGGATCAGCAACTTCCTGCTCTGGCAGATCAGCTATGCGGAACTCTGGGTGACCGACGCGCTCTGGCCCGATTTCACGGAGGCGCACCTCGACGAGGCGATCGAGGCCTTCGCCTCGCGCGAGCGGCGTTTCGGAGGGCTCGCGCCATCATGAACGGCGTCTCGAAGACATCGCGGATGGTGGTGGCAACCGCCGTCGCCGCCACGTTTGGAACGCTCGCCTGGGCCGATGCCACCGGCATCGGCGGGGCGATGCCGGCCTGGTGGCTCCTGCCGATCGTCGTGATCCTCTCCGTGGGCGGCACGCAGGAGCTGGTGCGGCTCTTCGCATCGCGTGATCTTTTCCTGCCCGCCTGGCTCCTGCGCGCGGCCGTGGTGGCGATTCCGCTCGCGACGGCCTTCGGCGCGCAGGCCTTCGGCGCCGCGAATGCGTTTGCCTCGCCGGCAGCCGCGATGGGCTGGGCGGCGACGGCCTTCTCGCTCGGTGTCGGCGTGCTGTTTTTAGACGCGATCGCCGCCTACCGTCCGCAGGCGCGGTCGGTCGAGAGGCTCGCGTTCTCCGCTTTGATCCTCGCCTACCTTGGCCTGCCGCTGGCATTCATGGTGAGCCTGCGGCTCTTCTGCCTCGAAAACCTCGGGCCGGAGCAGTCGGGCCGTGGGCATCTCGGCATCCTGCCGCTTGTGAGCCTCGTGGCCGTGGTGAAGGGGGGCGATGTCGCGGCCTATGTCGTCGGCTCGGCCATCGGCAAAAACCGCATGGCCCCGCTCCTCAGTCCGGGGAAGACCTGGGAGGGGGCGATCGCGTCGCTCGTCGGCTCGCTCCTCGTGGCCTGGCTCGTGCTCGAACGCTGGCCGAATCCCGTGGCCGCGCGGCCGTGGGGCGGCTGGCCGGTTTTCGGCATCGCCGTGGGCCTGGCGGGGATGCTCGGCGACCTTGCCGAATCGCTCCTCAAACGGGAGGCCGGCATCAAGGATTCCGGCGGGTCGCTCGGCGGCATGGGGGGCGTGCTCGACCTCGTCGACTCGCTCCTCCTGGCCGCCCCCGTCGCGTGGATCCTCTGGCTGTAGACCGCTTGTTCCGCAAGCGGATCCCATGGTTGCCAGCCGGCTCGCGGGCGGCAGAAGTCGGTCGCTGCGCGACTCCTTCGGATCCTCGCGTTGTCCCTCGCGGACTCGGTCCAAAAGCTCGTCGAGCTTCCGCCGACCCGCTCGCCTCCCGTAAACCGCCGCTAAAAGTAGACCGCTTGCTCCGCACGCGGATCCCTTTTCCCGGTTTTTCGGCCGGTTTTCCACGTTTCCCGACCCGGCGCCGGGAGCGGGTATATTTGAGGAGGTTTCGAACCCCTTTCCCCCGAGACCGTCGGCGACTCATTCGCCGCGGGCTCCGATGCCCCGCACGACCATCGCGGTTGTCGACTCGAAGAGGCTCCTCACGATCTTCGGGCCGCGTGACCAGCACCTGCGTCGAATCCGTTCGACGCTCGGGGTCGGCGTGTCGGCGCGGGACGACTCGATCCAGATCGAGGGGGAGGAGCCCGCCGTCCTCCGCGCCACCCAGGTTTTCGAGCAGCTCGACAAGATCGCCCGCGAGCAGGGGGCCGTCGAGGCGGACGACGTGGCCGCGCTTCTCGCGGTGGCGACGGGCGAGAAGCCGCCCGTGCAGCACGCGCCGATCGAGGTCCACCGGGTCGGCCGGCAGGTGCAGCCGCGGTCTGATGGACAGGCGGCCTACGTCAAGGCGATCAAAGACAACGACGTTGTGCTCTGCGCGGGGCCGGCCGGCAGCGGCAAGACGTTTCTCGCCGTGGCGATGGCCGTCGCGGCGCTCCGCACCGAAGAGGTGCGGAAGATCGTCCTCGTGCGGCCCGCGGTGGAGGCCGGCGAGAGCCTCGGCTTTCTGCCCGGTGACCTGCAGGCCAAGATCAATCCCTATCTGCGGCCGCTCATGGACGCGCTCCGCGAGATGATGGATTACGACGTGCTCAAGCGGCTCACCGAGCAAGACGTCATCGAGATGATCCCGCTGGCCTACATGCGCGGCCGCACGCTCAACAACGCCTTCATCATTCTCGACGAGGCGCAAAACACGACGATTTCGCAGATGAAGATGTTTCTGACGCGGCTCGGCATGGGCTCGAAGATGGTCATCTCCGGCGACACGACTCAGATCGACCTGCCGGCCAACCGTTCGAGCGGCCTCATCGACGCCATGAACCGCCTGCAGGACGTGCGCGGCTGCTGCCGCGTACGGCTCGGCGGCAAAGACATCGTCCGGCATCCGCTCGTGCAGCGGATCGTCGAAGCCTACGACGAGCAGACGTGAGCCATTCCCGCCCATGACCGTCCCCCCGTCCTCCTACCGTCGCCGTGCCCGCCGAGGCGCCTCCGTCGAAGGGCCGCAGGGCTTTTGGTCGCTGCTTGTCGAGCGGATCTCGCGGGCCGAGGTGCTCGTGCGGCTCGCGCTCTGCCTGGCCGCCGCCACCGTGCTCATGATCATGCTGCATGGCTGGACGGGGCCACAGCCCTTCCGCGAAGGCTCCGTCGTCCCGCATGGCCTCGTGGCGCGGGTGCCCTTCGAGAAGCCCGACCCGGAGCGAACGCGCTCGGCGCAGGAACGGGCCGCGGCGCAGGTGCGCGTGGTCTATGCCCAAGACAAGGCGCCGGTCGTGCGGCTCCGCGACGGCCTTAAGAATCGGATCGCCGAGATCGCCGCCGCCGACACGCTCGCGACCGTCTCGCGGAAGGCGTGGCTCGAGTTCACCCCCGACGCGGCCGCCGCCCTCGAACTCATCCCGGTGGAGAAACCTGGCGAGCGGAAGGAAGCCCGCGAGCCGCCGGTGGCGCCAGAGCCGCCCGAAGCGAAGGACGACAAGGATCCCAAGAAAAAAGACGACGCGCCGGAAGCCACGTCGAAAGAGACCGCCGATGCGGCGAAGCCCGAGGAGCCGCCGGCAAACCCGGCCGTCATCGCCGCCGAGCAGGTCTTTCAAAAGTTTCGCGCGCGGCTCGACACCAAGGAGAAGCAGCTCGAGTTCGACAAGGCCGTCGACCGCGCCTTCGCCGACGTCGAAAAGAACGGCGTGCTCGAGAAGATCCAGCACGGCATCGACGAGGGCAGCCAGACCGAGATCGACGTCCATCCGGTGGGCAATGCCGCCGAGCTGACCCGCGTCCAGGTGGCCGATGTTCTCCTCGGCGAGGCGAAAGTCAGGCTCAAGGCACGGATCGAGGAGGAACTCGGCGAGGGGCCGTTTGCCGACCGCGTGTTTGGCTGGATCGAGCCGAAGCTCGCCGGATCGCTCGAAATCGACCGCGATTCGACGGCGAAGGCGAAGCGCGAGGCCGTAGAGAAGACGCCGCAGCAATTCGTGCGGTATGCCGAGGGCGACCTGCTCGCCGCGGCGGGCAAACCGGTCGGCCCCGACGAGCTCGTGCTCCTGCGCCGCGAGCACGATGAATATGTGCGGCAGCAGGATTTCCGCGACCGGCTCCTCCGCGCCGCCTCGCTCTTCGGGCTCTTCGTGGCGATGTTCACGCTTGCCGGTTTCTACATGCACCTCCACCACCGCGAGGTGCTCGACGACCTGGGGCATGTGTCCACGCTCCTGGGGCTTTCCGTGATCACCGTCGTGCTCTGCCTGCTCTCGGCGCACGATTCCTGGCAGGCGGAAATCCTGCCGCTGCTCGTCTTCGCGATGACCGTGGCGATCGCCTACGACGAAGACCTGGCGCTGTTGCTCGCCGCCGAGGTGGCTCTCGTCGTGGTCGTGGGGCTCGGCCGCACGCTCGGCGACTATGTCACGCTCACCGCGGCCGTCGCCGCGACGGTCTTCTGGATGGGCCGCATCCGCAGCCGCAGCAAGCTGATCTACGTGGGGCTCTGGGCGGGGGTGGTGGCGCTCGCGACGCAGATCGGCGCGCACCTGCTGGAGGATCGCCCCTTCGATATGCAGCTGCTCTACGAGGCGGGCCGCATGGGCGTCTGGACGCTCCTGGCTGGCTTCCTCATGACCGGCCTGCTCCCCTTCATCGAACGGCTCTTCGGCGTGCTCACCGACCTGAGCCTGCTCGAGGTGGGTGACGTGGCCCATCCGCTGCTGCAGGAGCTTGTCCGCCGCGCGCCGGGCACCTACAACCACTCGATCAACGTGGCGAGCATCGGTGAGGCGGCTGCCGAGGCGATCGGCGCCCGTGGGCTGCTCGTCCGCGTGGGGGCGTATTTCCACGACATCGGCAAGATGCTCAAGCCGGCGTATTTCGTCGAGAACCAGGGGACGGAAAACCGCCACGAATCGCTCGTGCCGGCGATGAGCACGCTGATCATCATCGCGCATGTGAAGGAAGGCGCGGAGCTCGCGCGGCAATACAACCTGCCGCAGCCGATCGTCGACCTGATCGCCGAGCACCACGGCACCACGCTCGTCGAATACTTCTACCGCCGCGCCACGGAGCGGCAGCAGCAGGATCCCGACGGCGCCGAGGTGGACGAGCAGACCTACCGTTACCCGGGCCCGAAGCCCACCAGTCGGGAATCGGCGGTCTTGATGCTCTCCGACGCCGTGGAGAGCGCGAGCCGCGCCCTCACCGAGCCCACGCCCGCCCGCATCTCGAGCCTCGTGCACGATCTCGCCATGAAGCGGCTGCTCGACGGCCAGTTCGACGAATGCGGCCTCACGCTCGAAGAGCTCGAGATCATCGAGCAGAGCCTCGTGAAGAGCCTGACCGCCGTCTATCACGGTCGCGTGAAATACCCCGACCAGAGGACGGCATGAGCACGGTCGGCCAGGCTGCGACGGCCTCTGCGGTGCAACCAAGCGGCGAGGCGAAGGGATCGGCGGAAGCTCGAGGAGCATTTGAGCTTTTCCGGAGCGCGAGCGGAGGAAAAGATCACCGCGACGAGACTTCTGCCGTCCCGGAGCCGGCCCCATGAACCGCGACGTTGCGCACGCCTGCACCGTCGACGTCACCGACCGGCAGAAGATCCTGGCCATCTCCAAGCCATGGCTCGAGCGGCTCGTGAGGCGGGCGCTCGCGGCCGAGGGGATCGAGCAGGCCGAGATTGGCATCCTGCTCGTGGACGACCGGCGGATCGCGAAGCTCCACGCCGACTGGTTCGACGATCCCACGCCGACCGACGTGATCACGTTTGACCTTTCGGCCGGCGACGTGCTCGGGGGCGACATCGCCGTGAGCACGGAAACGGCCCGCCGCATGGCCCGCGAGCTCGGCTGGACGCCGCGGCAGGAGGTGGCCTATTACGTGGTTCACGGGCTCCTGCACCTCACCGGCTACGACGACCACACGCCTGCCGACCGGCGGGCGATGCGGTCGCGCGAGCGGGCGGTGATGAAGGCGATCGGCCTGCCCGTGCCACCGCGCACTCCTTCCCGGCGGAAGCGATCATGAGCCCCACGGCAACCTATGGCATCGAGGCGGCGATCGTGCTCCTCTTCGTGGCGAGCGTGGCGGCGATCCAGGCCCGCGCGGTCCGCGGCGCGCAGCGGCATCGGATCCTGGAGCGGTGCCGCGCGAGCGGGCGTCCCGAACGCTACGACGAGATCGTCGCGGGGAGCGAGACGATCGCGTTCGTCGCCGCGTCGGTCGTCGTCATCGCCGCGGCCGTGGCCACGCTGCTCGTCGGCCGACCGCTCCTGGCCGACCCGGCGAAATCACGGGTGCTCGGCGTCTCGGAAGTGGCCGGCTGGATCGCGGTGGTCTGGCTCATGCTCGTCGTCGTGCCGATGCTCGTGACGAAGATCGCCGGCCCGTGGATCGTGGTGGCGACATGGCGGCTCTGGCGGCCGATCGTGCGGCTCGCGTCGCCGGTGGTGAAGCTGCTCGGCGCCGTCGGCACGCTCCTGGGCGGGCTCGTCGGCCGCCGCGGTGAAGAGCCGGCGGAGAGCGTGCAGGACGAACTGCGGCTGGTCGTGGACGAGGCGCACCGCGATGGCAGGCTCGAGGGCGCCGCCCGCGACATGATCGAGGGCGTGATGGAGCTCAACGAGGCGAAGGTCTCGCAGATCATGACCACCCGCACCGACATGATCTCGATCGCGCTCGCCACGCCCTGGGAGGAGGCGGTGCGGCTGGCCTCCGAGAGCCACCACACCCGCCTGCCGGTCTGGGACCGCTCGCGCGACGACATCGTGGGCATCCTCCACACGCGCGAATTGCTCGAGAAGCTCGTGGAGGCGATGACCGCGGCGCCCGGCGGAAAGATCGCCCTGCCCGAGCTCCGACCGCTCTTGCGCCCCCCCTACTTCGTGCCCGAGTCGATGAGCGTGCAGAAACTCTTGCGGGAGTTTCAGCGCACCCACACCCACATGGCCGTCGTCACCGACGAGTTTGGCGGCGTCTGCGGGATCGTCACGATCGAAGACGCGCTCGAGGAGATCGTGGGCGAGATCGCCGACGAGCACGACGAGGCCTTCTCCGACGGCATCCGCATGCTCACGCCCGACATCTGCGAGGCCCGCGCGACGGTGCGGATCGCGGACATCAACGAAAAGATGGGGCTCGAACTGCCGGAAGAGGCCGACTTCGAGACCGTCGGCGGCTTCGTCTTCCATCAATGCGGTCGTCCGCCCGCCGTCGGCGAGCGGATCGAATCACACGGGGCGGCGATCGAAGTGCTCGCCGCCACCGGCCGGCGGATCGACTTGGTGAGGCTCGAGCGGCTGCGGCCCTGAGGGCGGGAGGGCTGACCGATGGCAGCGGACAATGCCCAGGCGATCGTGATCCGCACGGTGCCGTTCGGCGAGACGAGCAGCGTCGTCACTATTTTCACGCGGGAATTCGGCAAGCTGCGGGCTTTGGCAAAGGGGGCGTGGCGGCCGAAGAGCGGATTCGACGCCGCCCTTGACCTGCTTTCGATCTGTCAGGTACTCGTCCTCCGTAAATCGTCGGGCAGCCTCGACTTGCTGACGGAGGCGCGGCTCGATCACCGGTTTCGCGTCGGCAGGAGCATGGCGGCTTTTCATGGCGGCATGGAGGTCGCCGAATTGCTCGATGCGCTCACCGCCGACGCAGACCCACAGCCGGAACTCTTCGATGTCGCCGAACACACACTGCTCGCCCTTTCCGGCTACGACGGCCCCGACCGAGCGGTGCGGGCGCTGCTCGTCCACGCCCAGCTCGCCATGCTGCGGCTCGTCGGCCATGCGCCGGCGCTCGTGGCCTGCGCCGAGTGCCGCACGCGGCTCGAGCCTCAGGGCCGGCTCGCGTTTGGGATGCTCGATGGCGGCGGGCTCTGCCAGCGCTGCCGTCAAGGCAAGCGATCGGTCGTCTCGATCTCGGCCGATGCCATGGCCGCCCTGCGGCTGCTCGCCGGTTCCACCGACGCCTGGCGCTCGATCGACCTGCCCGACCGCGTCGCGGGGGAGCTTCGCGCGATCATGAACACCTATTTCTCCAACCTGCTCGGCCGCCGGCTCAAGTGCGCCGCTTCGGGCGGCCGCGATGCCAGCCGCGGGATCGGGCAAACCCTGCTCGTGCTGGCGACGGCGTCGCTCGTGGCCGCGGCGGGCTGCGCCACGATCAAGATGCCGACGATGCCCTGGTCGAAGTCGGAAGCGGAGAAATCGGCCGCGGCGGAGGTGGGCGAGGACGGCGATTCCTCCGTGATCTCGTCGGAATACGCGCCCGCCGAGACCGAGTTCGGCTGGGACTTTTTTAAAGGCGACAACATCAAGAAGCGGTGGAAAAAGATGGTCGGCCGCGGCCCCAACGAGCCGATCGCCCGCAAGGCGCTCGTCGAGGGCGACGCGCTCTTTCGCGAGAAGAAATACGCCGAGGCGATCCCGAAATACAAGCAGGCGGTCGACCGCTGGCCCGACTCGGTGATCGAGGAAGACGCCCTCTGGCAGCTGGCCGAGTGCTGGTTCTTCACCGACAAGTATCCGAAGGCGGAGGATTGCTACGAGGAGATCGTCAAGAAGTATGCCAATACGAAATACCTCGACCGGATCGCGCAGCGGCAGTTCGTGATCGGGCAGTATTGGCTGGCGCTCGACGAGAAGCTGCACCTGCCGGTGATCGTGCCGAACCTCGCCGACCGCAGCCGACCGCTCTTCGACACCCAAGGCCGGGCGCTCAAGGCCTTCGATCATGTGCGGATCAACGACCCGCGCGGGCCCCTCGCCGACGACAGCATCATGGCCCAGGCCAACGCCCACTTCCTTCACCGGCAGTGGATCGACGCCGACTACTTCTATGGCCTCCTGCGGACCGAGTATCCCGACAGCGAGTTCCTCATGCAGGCCCATCTGCTCGGGCTGCAGTCGAAGCTGCGGGCCTATCAGGGGCCCGGCTACGAAGGGGGCGTGCTCGACGATGCCGAGGTCCTCGCCGATCAGATCCTCGTACAGTTTCCCGATCAGCTCGACAAGGACGAGCAGGAGCGGGTGGTGAAGGTGCGGGCCGAGCTCGCGGCCCAGCAGGCGATGCGGCACTGGAACCGCGCTGAGTTTTACTCCAAGGGCAAGCACTACACCTCGGCGCGGATCTACTACGCCCTCATCGCCCGCGACTACCCGAAGACGCAGCTTGCCGAGGCCTCCCGCGAAAAGCTCAACCTGATCGCGGGCAAGGAAGACGTTTCCGACGACCCCTTCCCGCTCCTGACGCGGGTCTTGAACCCCGACTCGCTCAAGGAAGCCGAGCTTGACGCGATGGCCGAGGCCGACGCGATGATCGCCCGCGAGGACAATTCCGGCGCCGCCCCACCCCTCCGCTAGAGCCGCACATCCAATGGTCGCGAGAGTCATCCACCCGCGCCGGCCACTGCTCGCGGCGATCGCCTGCACCATCGCGGTCACGCTCTCGGCGGGCTGCGCCGGCTACCGTTTCGGCAACAACACGCTCTACGCGCCGAACGTGCGCACCGTCTACGTGCCGATGGTGCAGTCGGAGAGCTTCCGCACGACGCCGGGCGTGGACCTCGGCGAGCGGCTCACCGAGGCGATCTGCAAGGAGATCGAGAAGCGGACGCCCTTCAAGGTGGTGGGCGATCCGAATGCCGACAGCGTGCTCACGACGCGGATCGTGGCCGACACGAAGCGGATGGTGGTCGAGAGCCCGACCGACCAATCGCGGCAGGTGGAGATGAACATGCAGGCGCTCGTCACGTGGGCCGACCGCGGCGGCTCCGTGCTCGCCTCGGGCAACGTGCCACTGCCGGCGGCGAGCGTGGACGTGGGCCAGGCGGCGATGCTCGTGCCCGAATTCGGCCGCTCCGTCGTGACGACGCAGCAGGAGGCCATCATCAAGATGGCCCAGCAGATCGTCGGCCTGATGGAAGAGCCCTGGTAGGACAGGCTTCAGCCTGTCTCTCCCTGTCGCGCGCCGCTCGCAGGGGACGGTACGAGTTCCCTCGCTGTGGCCGCGGCGGCCAAACGCTCGGGATCCTCGCACCGATCCCCGGCTCGCTCGTCCTCTGGGTAGGTAGGACAGGCTTCAGCCTGTCACGGAGACCGCTTGCTCACCGGGGGACGGCAGAAGTCGCCTCGCGGTGGCCCTCGAAGACTCGGTCCAAAGGCTCGTCGACGTTCCGCCGATCCCTGTCGCGCGCCGCTCGCAGGGGACGGTACGAGTTCCCTCGCTGTGGCCGCGGCGGCCAAACGCTCGGGATCCTCGCACCGATCCCCGGCTCGCTCGTCCTTTGGTCGTGTAAATTATCCTGCATGACCCTCCGCGATCCGACCCACTGGCAGCTGCGGAGCCGCGCGATCGCACTGCCGCGGCCGGGCGGCCGGCCGCTCGTGATGGGGATCGTCAACGTCACGCCCGACAGTTTTTCCGACGGTGGCCGGCATGATTCGGTCGAGGCGGCCGTGGCCCACGGCCTGAAGCTCGTCGCCGACGGCGCCGATATGCTCGACGTCGGCGGCGAAAGCACACGGCCCTATTCGGAGCCGGTCGCGCTTGAAGAGGAACTGCGCAGAATCAGCGAAGTCGTCAGGCGACTGGCCGCCGAGGCGGGCGTGCCCGTCTCCATCGACACGTCGAAGGCGGTCGTGGCCGAGCGGGCCGTTGCACTCGGCGCCGAGATCATCAACGACGTAACCGGCCTCGAGGGCGATCCCGACATGCTGCGGGTGGCCCGCGAAACGGGCGCCGGCATGTGCGCGATGCACATGCGGGGCACGCCGCAGACGATGCAGAACGACCCGCGCTACGACGACGTCGTTGCCGAGATCCACGCCTATCTCGCCGCCCGCCGCGACGCCCTCGTCGCCGCCGGCATCCCGCTCCAAAAACTCTGCCTCGATCCCGGGATCGGCTTCGGCAAGACCCACGCCCACAATCTCGAGCTGATGGCCCACGCGGGCCGGTTCCTCGACCTCGGCACGCCGATCCTCGTCGGCCATTCGCGGAAGGGCTTCATCGGCAAGTCGATCGAGCAGGCCCTCGGCCGCCCCGCCACGCTCGACGAGCTCGACGCCGGCACCGCCGGGGCCGCCTGCGGCCTCGCCGCCCAAGGTATCCAGATCGTTCGCGTGCACGCCGTGGGGCAGGTGCGGGCGGCGCTCGAGCTGTTTGTTACGATGCAGGGATGAACAACCTCGCCCAGCACTGCCGCGACATCGCCACCCGCGCCCGCCGCGCCGCCATAGACCTAGCCAACATTCCCGCCGCCAAGAAGGCCGCCTGTCTGAACGCGGCCGCTGATCGCATCCGCGCCGACGTCGACGCGATTCTCGCCGCCAATAAGCTCGACCTCGCCGCCGCCCCCGGCTTCGGGCTCACCGCCGCCGCGATCGACCGGCTCACGCTCGACGCCAAACGCGTCGAGGGGATTGCCGCCGGTGTCGAGGCGGTGGCCTTGCTCCCGGATCCCGTCGGCGAGGTGCTCGAGGAGACGACCCGCCCCAATGGTCTCGTCGTCAGAAAAATTCGCGTGCCGCTGGGTGTCGTCTTCTTCATCTACGAGTCGCGGCCCAACGTCACGGCCGATGCCGCGGCCGTCGCCCTCGCGGCCGGCAATGCGATCATCCTCCGCGGCGGCAAGGAGGCGGCCCATTCGAGCGGGCGGATCGTGGAGAGCATGCGGGCCGCGATCGCGGCGAGCAGCCTTCCCGCCGACTGCGTGCAGCTCGTGGATACGCCCGACCGCGAGGCTGTCGGCGAATTCCTCAAGATGGACGACCTGATCGACATCGTGATCCCCCGCGGCGGCGAGACGCTGATCCGCCGCGTCTGCTCCGAGGCGCGGATGCCGGTGCTCAAGCACTTCACGGGCAACTGCCACGTGTATGTGGACAAGGCCGCCGACCTCTCCATGGCGAAGGCGATCACCGTTAACGCCAAGTGCCAGCGGATGGGTGTCTGCAACGCGGCCGAATCGCTCCTCGTGCACCGCGACGTCGCAGCGACATTCCTGCCCGACGTCGCCGCCGCGCTCGGCGAACACAAGGTGGAGATCGTCGGCGACGATGCCACGCGGAAACTGATCCCGGCGGCTGGCGCCGCCACCGAGGCCGACTGGGCCACCGAATACCTCGGCCCGAAGATCTCCGTAGCCGTCGTCGATTCGGTCGACGCCGCGATCGACCACATCAACCGCTACGGCTCCCGCCACACCGACTCAATCGTCACGGCCGACAAAGCGGTGGCCGACCGGTTCACCGCCCGCGTCGACACAGCCGTCGTGATGGTGAATGCCAGCACGCGGTTCAACGACGGCGGCGAAATGGGGCTGGGCGCCGAGATCGGCATCTCCACCGACAAGCTCCACGCCCGCGGCCCCTGCGGCACGAAGGAGCTCACGACCTACAAATTCGTCGTCCTCGGGTCGGGCCAGGTGCGGTCGTGAGTCGCGGACGCACGCGCCCAACCCGGCTTCGGGTGCCCCGTACCCCGTCGCCGGACGCTCGCTTCGGGCATCCATGCCCTCCGCTCGCTCGGATGCTGACGGCGCTTCGCCATCCTGGCTGCGCTTGTCAGCATACGCCGGCGAGCGGGGTACGGGGCACCCGAAGCCTCCCCGTATTGGTAGGACAGGCTTCAGCCTGTCTGCTTTCTCTCTTCTTGATGTGTATGCATACCACCAACGCAGCTGAACCACCCGCCGATCCCCATCTCTGGCTCGAGGACGTGACGGGTGAGAAACCGCTCGAGTGGGCGCGGGCGCGGAATGCCGAGAGCGTGAAGTCGCTTGCCGAATCAGAGCAGTTCAAACAGCTCGAGACGCGGATTCGGTCGATTCTCGATTCGAAGGACCGGATCCCGATGATCTCGAAGATCGGTGACCGGTTCTACAACTTCTGGCGCGATGCAAAGAACCCGAAGGGGCTCTGGCGCCGAACCTCGCTCGCGGAATACAGGAAGCCCGAGCCGCAGTGGGAGACGGTGCTCGATCTCGACGCGCTCGCGGTGGCCGAAAACGAAAACTGGGTGTGGCACGGGGCGACGGTGCTCCAGCCGGAGGACCGCTTGTGCCTCGTGTCGCTCTCGCGCGGCGGCGCCGATGCGGATGTCGTCCGCGAGTTCGACCTCGAGAAGAAGGCGTTCGTCGCCGGGGGCTTTGCGCTCCCCGAGGCGAAGAGCAGCGTGGCCTGGCGCGACGAGCAGAGCCTGTTCGTGGCCACCGACTTCGGGCCCGGATCGCTCACGACGTCGGGCTATCCGCGGACGGTGCGGGAATGGCGGCGGGGCGAGGACCTGGCGAAGGCGAAGGTCGTCTACGAAGGCAAGGCCGACGACATGAGCGTCGGGGCCTATCGCGATCTCACGCCCGGCTTCGAACGCGACTTCGTGCACCGGCAGATCACGTTTTGGACGAACGAACTGTTTCTGCGCCGAGGCGAACGGCTCCTGAAGATCGAGAAGCCCGACGATGCCAATGCCTCCGTCCATCGAGAGTGGCTGCTCGTCGAACTGCGGAGCGACTGGCAGGCCGGCGGCACAACGTGCAAGGCGGGCAGCCTGCTGGCGGCCGACTTCGAGCGGTTTCTCGCCGGCGACCGCACGCTGCACGTGCTCTTCGAGCCGACGGAACGCACGTCGCTCGCCGGCTTCTCCACGACGAAGAACCACGTCGTCATCACGACGCTCGACAACGTGCGCAACAGGCTCTATGTGCTCGCATTTCGCGACGGCCAGTGGCGGCGCGAACCGCTGCCGGGCGTGCCCGAGATCGGCACGGGCAGCGCGATCCCGGTCGATGATATCGAGGGCGACGACTTCTTCCTCGTCACATCCAGTTCGCTCGAGCCCTCGACGCTGGCGCTCGGCACGGTGGGCGCTGCGGCTCCCGAGCGGCTCAAGCAGGCGCCCGCGTTTTTCGACGCGCGAGGGCTGGCCTTGAGCCAGCACGAGGCTGTCTCGAAGGACGGCACGCGAGTGCCATACTTCCAGATCGGCCCGGCGGATCTCCCGCTCGACGGCACCACGCCGACACTCCTCTACGGCTACGGCGGCTTCGAGATTCCGCTCCTCCCGGGCTACGAGCCGGTGGCCGGCGCGGCCTGGCTCGAAAAGAAAAACGTCTACGTGATCGCCAATATCCGCGGTGGCGGGGAATTCGGCCCGGCCTGGCATCAGGCGGCGCTGAAGGAGAAGCGGCCGCGGGCCTACGAAGACTTCATCGCGGTGGCGGAAGACCTCGTTCGCAGGAAGGTGACGTCGCCTGCGCATCTCGGCGTGAAGGGGGGCAGCAACGGCGGCCTGCTCGTGGGCAACATGTATTGCATGCGGCCCGACCTCTTCGGCGGCGTCGTCTGCCAGGTGCCGCTGCTCGACATGCGGCGGTTTCACACGCTGCTCGCCGGCGCGAGCTGGATGGGGGAATACGGCAACCCGGACTCCCCTGAGGAGTGGCGGTTCATTCGTGGCTTCTCCCCCTATCACAACGTCGACAAGGCACAGCAGCATCCGCCGATCCTGATCACCACGAGCACCCGCGATGACCGCGTGCACCCCGGCCACGCCCGCAAGATGACGGCGCTGTTGATGGAGCAGGGGAAGGACGTGCTGTACTACGAAAACATCGAGGGCGGCCACGGCGGCGCGGCCGACAACAAGCAGCGGGCGTTCATGGACGCGCTCGGCTGGACGTTTCTCGACCGCGAGTTACGGTAGGACAGGCTTCAGCCTGTCCTACGCACGCCAGAGGCGTACGCCACATGGAGCGAGGCGGGGATCGGCGGAACGTCGACGAGCATTTGGACCGAGTCTTCGAGGGCCACCGCGAGGCGACTTCTGCCGTCCCCGGCGAGCGGCGCGTCACGGATAGCGACAGGCTGAAGCCTGTCCTACCGGGGGAGACGCGAGCCGAGGGAATGGAGGAGGCAATCGGTGGCGGTCTACCTTCGGCACCGGTCGCTGCAGTAGCGGACCTGCTCCCAGCAGCGCTCCCATTTCTTGCGCCACGTGAACGGCCGGCCGCAGGTGGTGCAGATCTTGGCGGGGCGGTCGGCCCCGCGCTTCAGGCGGTCTTTGCTGCGGCCCATCCGCGCGGCTCCGGGAGGCCCCCGACCCGGCCCGGCCCGCGCGGGCCCTGCGGCAACGCGATCACGCGGACGGCCTCGATGAGCATCACGACGGCGAGTGCCAGGAGCACGGCGCCCGCCCACGGCACCGGGTCGGCCGGCAGCACGAAGCCGGATGCATCGCGAAACCTCGGCAGCGTCATGCTCGCGAGCGCCCAGGTGCTCATGGCATACATGAACGCGGTCGGCAGCCCGGTGACCACCCAGACCCACGTCTCACGGCGGGTCCGCCAGAGCCAGACCGTCACGCCCAGGAGCGTGAGCGCCGCGAGCAATTGATTGCTCGCGCCGAAGAGGCTCCAAAACGTCTTCCAGACCGGGACGGCGTTGCCATTGCCATCGAGCTGCGGCCGCAGCAGAAAGAGCATCGGCACGCCGGCCGTGAGCACGGTGCCGAGCCACGCCCCCGCCTTGCCTGTCATGCCGGTGAGTTCCTGGACGATGTAGCGGCCGAGCCGCGTGCAGACGTCGAGCGTGTCGTAGACGAACGTCGTGAACGCGGTGAGGGCGAAGGAGACGCCGATCGCCGTCGGCACACCGAGGATCTCGAGGAACCGGCCCAGACCAAGGGCATAGATGAAGTTGGGCGGTTGATTGGCCCGGGGATCGTCCCCCGCGAGCACCATCACGCAGCAGAGGCTGACGATCGCGACCATCGCCTCGAGCAGCATCGTGCCGTAGCCGATCGGCTTCGCATCGGTCTCGCGGCGCAATTGCTTGCTCGTGGTGCCCGAAGCGATCAGCGAATGGAATCCCGAGCAGGCGCCGCAGGCGATCGTGATGAAGAGCATCGGGATCAGGTCGCCCGCCTTCGCCGTCTGCCAGCTGGTGAATGCCGGGTATTGCACCGACGCATCGCCGGCGACGAGCCGGTCGCTCAGGATCAGCCCGATCGCCGCCCCGGCCAGCGCCACGTAGAGAAAGCAGCCGCCCAGGTGGCCGCGTGGCTGGAGGAGCATCCACATCGGCAGCATCGCCGCACCGACACAGTAGACGAGCAGCAAGACGCCCCAGACCTTCTGCGCGGTGATGTCGGTCGTGCCGAGGGCCTGCGCGAGGTCGAATGGCATCCGTTGGCCGACCCAGATCGCGAGGCCCACGAGCGGCAGGAAGACCGCGGTGGCCAGCCAGAGCGGCATCGTCAGATACCGCATGCAGACGCCCATCACGACCGGCAGCACGAGATAGAGCAGGCTCGACGTCGCAATGCCGCCGCCCGATACGGACTCGCCGTTTTCGAGCGTCTGCCGACCGATGAAGCTCGAGGCGGTGATGTCGGTGAAGGCCACGATGATGTAGACCAGCGCGATCCAGACGAACGTGAGAAAGAGCAGGTAGCCGCGGCGGCTCATGTGGTCGCGGACCACCTCGGCGATCGAGCGGGCCTTGTGGCGGATCGAGGCCGTGAGCGCGGAAAAATCGTGCACGCCGCCGATGAAGATGCTGCCGATGAGGATCCAGAGGAGCGCCGGCAGCCAGCCAAACGCCACGCCCGCGAGGATCGGCCCGACGATCGGGCCGGCCGCCGCGATCGCCGAGAAGTGCTGCCCCATCAGGAGCTGCGGCGGGATCGGCTCGTAGTCGACGTCGTCGCGGAGCGTGACGGCCGGCGTGGGCTCCGCGTCGTCGAGCCGAAAGAGCCGCGCGAGGATGCCGCCGTAGACGCGGTAGGCGAGGGCGAGCACCAGGGCGCTTGGCACAAGGATCGCAAGCAGGCTCATCGGCAGTCCCTTCTTCGGAGGCTCTGGAAAACGTGCGGCCGCGAGCGGCGGGGCTTCCGGTCCGCCGCGGATTGCATCATCATGGCCGATCCACAGAAAGCCGTCGAATTCGGCCCGCAATCCACGCCAGAGCGAAGGGAGTCGAGCAGCATGGCCGCATCCTCACACGAAACCGTCGTCATCATCGGTAGCGGGCCCGCCGGCTGGTCGGCCGCGACCTATGCCGCCCGCGCCCAGCTCAAGCCGCTGGTCTACGAGGGGGCGATCTCGGAGAAGAACCGGATGGCCGGCACGCTCCCGCTCGGCCAGCTCGCCCTCACGAGCGAAGTGGAAAACTACGCCGGCTTCCCCCACGGCAATCTCGGGGCGTTTCTCGATTCCGCCCTGCCACCGGCTCGGCGGCAGATGATGGCGCCCCACGCCGGCGAGGGCGTGACGGGCCCCGAGCTCATGGAGCTCATGCGCCAGCAGGCCGTCAACATGGGCACACGGATCATCACCGACGACATCGTGAAGGTCGATTTCTCGAAGCGGCCCTTCAAGCTCTATCCGAGCGAAGGGGGCATGGTCGAGGCGGCATGCGTGATCGTGGCCACGGGTGCCAGCGCCAACTGGCTCGGCCTGCCGAGCGAGGAGCGTTTCAAGAACCGGGGCGTGAGCGCCTGCGCCGTCTGCGACGGGGCACTGCCGCGGTTCCGCAACAAGGAGCTCGTGGTCGTCGGCGGCGGCGATTCGGCCGTCGAGGAGGCGACGTACCTGACGAAGTTTGCGAGCACGGTGCACCTGGTTCACCGCCGCGACGCCCTCCGGGCCTCGAAGATCATGGCGCAGCGGGCCCACGACGACAAAAAAATCAAGATCCACTTCAACACCGCCCTCGCCGAAGTGCTCGGCGACGATGCGAAGGGCGTGACGGGCGTGCGGCTGGAGAGCACGACCGAGAAGGGCAAGGAAGAGAAGATCGACGTGGCGGGCGTCTTCCTCGCCATCGGCCACACGCCGAACACGGCCTTTCTCGACGGCCAGCTCGAGCTCACGCCGAAGCAATACATCGTCTGGAAAAAGCACTTCCGCACCGACACGAGCGTGGAGGGCGTGTTCGCGGCGGGCGACGTGGCCGACGATCACTACCGCCAGGCGATCTCCGCCGCCGGCACCGGCTGCATGTCGGCCCTCGACGCCGAACGCTGGCTCGCCGCCCAGGGCATTCATTCGTAGGACAGGCCTCTGTGCCTGTCATGGCCGCCCTCCAGACAGGCGGAGACGCCTGTCTTACTATTCCGGTAGGGCACGAAAAAACCCGGCCGGGAGAGGGCTCCCGGCCGGGTGAGTTTTCATCAGCAGGCTGACGTTCTTGCTGACAGGCTGAAGCCTGTCCGACCTGACCTAAAAGCCGACGTAGGTCACGCAGATGTCGCCGCACTTCTGGAAGCGGATGATCACCGAGCAGCCGCAGCCATAGTCATACTTGACCTGGCCGCAGCCGAAGAGCGTGCACCGCGAGGTCTCGCACGGGCAGCCCTGGCAGCAGGCAGGGAGGCACACCGGCACATTCACCGTGCAGCAGGTCTCCGGGCTCGTCGGGGTGAGCACCGTCTGGTAGGTCGGCTCCTCGCAGCAGCCCTTGGCGCACTTGTGCTTGTGGGCGTGCTTGTGGCGATACTTGATGCAGGGATTCGTCGGACAGCAGGTTTCGGCACCGCAGCCGGGCTCGAAGCCGCACGAGGGCTCGATGGCACAGGCCGGCTCGAACGCGCTGCAGCCGGGCTCGGCGGCACAGCTGGCCTCCGGGGCGGCGCAGGTGGGATCGAGATGACGACGGTGGTGGCCGAAGCCGGCATCGGCCGGCGTGGCGACGAGCAGAGTGAAAGCGGCGGCGAGCGCGCCGACGGTGAACAGGCGGATCATGAGAGAAGACTCCTTGTCGCAGAGACTGGGGGCCGCGGACGGTTTAGGCGGAGCCCGTCCACGGGTGAAGCCGGGATGCGGCCCAAGGCTTCCCTCAACTCTGGCACACGCCCGCGGGTTGTCAAAAAAACCCGTTTTGCCCGGGAAAGTAGACCGCTTGCTCCGCAAGCGGATCTCCCGCACGCGAGCCATGGTTGGCATCGCGACGGCTCACGGGCGGCAGAAGCTCTGAGTCCGCCGTTCCAACGGCGGAAGGGCGCGTCGCGGTGGCCCTCGCGGACTCGGTCCAAATGCTCCGCGAGCTTCCGCCGACCCGCTTGCCTCGTCCAGCGTAGTCCGCTTGCTCCGCAAGCGGGTTTTTCGAAGATCCGCTTGCGGAGCAAGCGGTCTACGCGCGAAGCGGTCCGCCCGAGTTCACGCCATCATCGCGCGGAAGCGGTCGAAGAGGTAGGCGGAGTCGTGCGGGCCGGCGGCGGCTTCGGGGTGATACTGCACGCTCGCGGCCTTCGCCGTCTTGTGCCGCACGCCCTCGATCGTGCCGTCGTTGAGATTGCGGTGGGTCACCACGAGCTCCGGCGGGAGCGTGGCCTCGTCCACCGCGAAGCCGTGGTTCTGCGACGTGATCTCCACCTTGCCGGTTTCGAGATCCATCACCGGCTGATTCGCGCCGCGATGGCCAAACTTGAGCTTGAACGTCTTCGCGCCGCAGGCGAGCGAAAGCAGCTGGTGCCCGAGGCAGATCCCGAAGATCGGCACCTTGCCGACGAGATCGCGGACCGTGGCCACGCAGTAATCGAGCACCTCGGGGTCGCCGGGGCCGTTGGAAAGAAACACGCCGTCGGGCCCGAGCGCGAGCACCTCGGCCGCCGTCGCCTTTCCGGGCAACACGGTCACGCGGCAGCCGGTGCTCGCCAGATGACGGGCGATGTTCCACTTCATGCCGTAGTCGAGCGCGACCACGTGCTTCTCGCCGGCGAACGACTGCTTGCCGGGGTACTCGCCGCCCACCGTCGGCTGCGGCAGTGGCTCACCCCAGGCGTCGAGACGCTCCGTCCACTCGCTCGTGCGATCCGGCATCACCTCGCGAACGAGGTCGCGGCCCACGAGCGGCGGCGCCCCCTTGGCCATCGCGACGAGTTTTTCGCCGTCGAGCACCTCGCTCGAGAGCACGCCCGTCATCGCGCCGCGGATCCGCAGCCGCCGCACGAGCGCCCGCGTGTCGATCCCGGCGATGCCGACGACACCGGCCTTCGCGAGGTAGTCGCCGAGCGTGCCTTCGGCCGTGAAGTTGCTCGCCACCCGGCTCGCCTCGCGAACCACGAAGCCGGCCATCTGGAGCTTGCCGCTCTCGACGTCGGCGTGATTGACGCCGTAGTTGCCGATCTGCGGCGCCGTCATCGTGAGGATCTGGCCGCGGTACGACGGGTCGGTCAGGATCTCCTGATACCCGGTCATCGACGTGTTGAAGCAGACCTCGCCGGAGACGGTGCCGGTGGCGCCAAACGACTCGCCGAAATAGACCGTGCCATCCTCGAGAGCCAGTGCTGCACGCGCCACGACGTCGGGTCTCCTATCCTTGGGGTTGGCCCCATGATAGCGGCGCCACGCAGGTCCAAAAGGGTGGGCCCGGAAAGTAGACCGCTTGCTCCGCAAGCGGGTTACTTTCGACAGGCTGAAGCCTGTCCTACCGTTGGCAGGCTGAAGCCTGCCAACTACCCGCGGGGATCGCGGACGGTGCCGGCGAAGAGGATCGTGCCCGTGGCCCGTTCGATGATCGCCCAGGCGAAGGGGCGGTCGGCCCGAACGACGAGCGGCTCCTCGGGCGAGGGCGCCGCGCTCCTCACGCCGATGGCCACACCCGTGGCCGCGGCGGCCTCGGTGCCCTCTTCGGTCACGTCCACGAAGCCCTCGTGCACGATCGCCGACACGAGCAGTTCGCGCGTGCCGTCGATGCCGGAGAAGTCGGCCACGCCCCCTTCGAATGCCTGCCGCATCCCCATCGCCATGAGCGGCTCCTTGAGCGAAAGCGGCGAGCGGGCCGTCCACCGCGGCAGCGCGAGATTCACTGGCCGCGAGACGAGCGACTTCTGCCCGTTCGTCTCCCACGAATCGCGCCAGTGGCTGTCGAGGCCGGCGACCACCTGATCGAGGCCGTCCACGGCGTCGGGCACGACGACCATCATGGCGAGCCGATTGCCGGCATACGGGATCTCGCAGGCCGTGGCCGCGTGGCCCGCCACGCTCACCTTGCCGGCGGTCATCCGACCGTAGCGATGCATGAAGGGCACGTCGGCCTTCTGTCCGCCTGCGAGCAGGAATGGCTCGGGGCGAGTGGCCGACTTGTCGAACGGCTCGGCCCACGGGCCCTTGAAATAGATCGCGTTGGTGAGCACCAGTCGCGTGAGCGGGTCGATCGAACCCGATTTCATCAGTTCGGGAATCCTGCCCTCGGTCTGATCGCTCACCCACTTGTTGACTTCCGCCCGCGCGGCCTCGCTCGCGCCGGCGAAATCGACCTCGCCGGCGGCGGCGTTGTGCCGCTCCTTCAAGAGCGTCGTGAAGGCCGGGTCGATCTGCTTGCCGCGCTGCAGCCAGAGGCGGTTGGCCCGCTCGAGCGTGATGTGCTGCCCCTTCGCGATCTTGAACGTGCTGCGGAGGCTCTCCACGGCCCCGGCCAATTGCTCGCGGTCATCCGGCATGCCGAGCACCGCGGCGATTTCCGCGGCCGTGCCGCCGCGGGCGCCGGCGTGGGTCATCGCCAAGGCGCCCCAGACGCTTGCCGGCGAGAGGATGACGTTGCCGTTGCCGCTCGTCCGCACGAGATCCCAGGCCATCTTCGCGATGCCTTCCGAAACGGCGGTGCCCGATGAAGGATCGCCCGCGGTGAGGCGGGCAGACCCCGTGGCCGTCCAGGCCAGGGCGATCGACAGGGCAATGGCAAACAGACGATTCATGGCACTCCTCTTTCGCGCGCGGTCATTGCCGCCCGATCATGACAGCAATCCGCCTTCCCGGTGCGGACATCGCCAGCGTAGCGAGTTTTCCCACCGGCACCCAAGCGCGATTCGCCACCTTTCGCGTCGTCCGCGGAACGGCGATTTCGACGATTTCCAGCGAGATTTTGTGGTGGGTGACCGTGTGGGTGATCCTGCCCAGCTTGCGCCGCTTGCCGGGGCCGAATGCGGCGAGTGATTTCGGCGAGGCGGCCCTCGGAAAATCCCACAGGCCGGCCCACCATTCCCCCTCGCCGCGCCGCTCCACGAGCACGCGATCCCCTTGTCGGAGGACGACGGCGATCTCGCGGATGTCTGTGGTTTGTCTGCGCGCGGCCCGCGCGGGGATCGCGGCCGTGCGGCCGGTGTGATGCGCCACGCAGAGCCGAACCAGCGGGCACTGCGTGCAGAGCGGCCGGTCGGGCGTGCAGACGAGCGCGCCCAGATCCATGAGCGCCTGATTGAACGTGCCGGGGCCCTCGTCGGGCACGAGGCGTTCGGCGATCTCCCAGATCGGCGCATCGCCACCGGGGCCGTCGAGCCGCGCGGCATGACCGAAGAGCCGCGCGATCACACGCCGAGAGTTCGCCTCCACGATGGGGGCGGGCTCGTCGAACGCGATCGAAAGAATCGCGCCGGCGGTGTAGCGGCCGATCCCCGGCAGGCCGCGCAGCCCCTCGAGGCTCCGCGGAAACCGGCCGCGATGCTCCGCCACGATCTGCTTCGCGGCCGCATGAAGCTGCCGCGCGCGACGGTAGTAGCCGAGGCCCTCCCAGAGCCTGAGCACGTCGTCTTCGTCGGCCGCCGCAAGCATCCGCACGGTCGGAAACGCCGCGATGAACCGGGTGAAATACACCTTCACCCGCTCCACCTGCGTCTGCTGGAGCATGATCTCGCTCACCCAGACACGGTAGGGATCGCGCGACCGCCGCCAGGGCAGATCGCGGCGGGCCCGGGCATACCAGGCCACCAGCGGTGGGCTCACCCTGCCGGCGGCTGGCGGCCGCGCCCGGCGGCCTTCGACCTTCACGTTGCCCGTCGCCACGACTGCCCCTTGCAAACAGGTTTTTGGTGCGTTCCAACGGAAGGAGTGTAGCGTTCTTCCTCGGCCGCCACGGCAAGGCACCATGTCCGAAAAACTCAGCGTCAAAGAACACGAGACGCCTGCGGGCAAGGCCTGGGAGTTGATCCATCCGCGGTGCGCCCGCCGGCGCCGCGAGGACATCGAGGAGGTGGAGGCGATGGTGGAGGCGGGGGAGATCGAGATCGCCCGCGACGAGCTCGTGTGGCTCTTGTCGGAATGCCCCGACCACCTCGACGCGCACGTGCAGCTCGGCCTCATCGCGCTCGAGGACGGCGACCCGAAGCTCGCCCGCGGCCACTTCGGCCGCGCCTACGAACTCGTCTTCAAGGCGCTCGAGGCGGCGGGCAACCCGCAGCCCCTTCCCTACGCGTTTTCCGGCAATCGCCCCTTCCATGAGGCGGCGAAGGGGCTCGTGCACTGCCTGCTCGAGACGGGCCGGCAGTCGATGGCCCGCGACGTCTGCCGGCGGATCGCCCCGCTCGACCCGTCCGACCCGCTCGGCATCCAGCGGCTTGCGACGGCGCCGGCGAAACCGCGGGAGCCGAAGCCATGAAAGTGCCGGCGCGGTTCATCGTGCTCGAAGGCATCGACGGCGCCGGCAAGAGTTCGCAGATCGCGGCGCTCGCGGCATGGCTCGGTGAACGGGGCCGCGAGGTCGTCACCTGCCGCGATCCCGGATCGACGCCGGCAGGCGATGCGATCCGCGCGATCCTGCTCGATCGCCACGATCTCGAACTCGCACCCACCGCCGAGATGATGCTCTACATGGCGGCACGGGCGCAGTTGGTGAGCCAGGTGATCCGGCCGGCCCTCGAACGCGGCGCGTGGGTCGTCTCCGATCGTTACGTGCTTTCCAACATCGTCTATCAGGGGCATGCCGGCGGCATCGATCCCGAGGTCATTCGCGGCGTGGCCGACGTGGCCACCGGCGGCCTGCATCCCGATCTCGTGATCGTGCTCGACGTCGATCTCGAGACCTCGGCGCGGCGGCTCGATCGGCCGCTCGACAAGCTCGAGAATCGTGGCGACGGCTACCGGCGCCGCGTGCATGCGGGCTACCATGCGGAGGCGGTGCGGAGCCCGGGCGGCGTGGTGCTGGTCGATGCGACCGGCGGCATCGACGAAGTCGCCGCGCGAATCCGCCGCGTGGTCGCCGAACGCTTCGCGGAGCTGGCCTGAGCCATGGCATGGCAGGGAATCGAAGGGCATGACGCGGTCGTCGACGCCTTCGTGAAGGCGGAGGCCAAGGGCCGCGTCGCCGGATCGTATCTCTTCATCGGGCCCGAGGGGATCGGCAAGTCGTCGTTCGCGCGGAAGCTCGGAAAGGCGCTCACCTGCGCCCAGCCCAGGCCCGGTCTCCTGCCCTGCGATGCCTGCGCATCCTGCGTGCAGGCCGAGGCGGGGAGCCATCCCGACATCGACATCGTGCAGAAGCCGGAAGACCGCGCGACGATTCCGCTCGATGCCTTCATCGGCGATGCCGACCACCGCATGCGGGAAGGGCTCTGCTGGCGGATCCTCCTGCGGCCGGCGCTCGGCGGCCGCAAGGTGGCGATCATCCTCGACGCCGACCTGCTTTCCGACGAGGCCGCCAACTGCCTGCTCAAGACGCTCGAGGAGCCGCCGGATGGCGCGGTGATGATCCTCGTGGGCACGGCGCTCGAGCGGCAATTGCCGACGATCCGCTCGCGCTGCCAGATCGTGCGGTTTCGGCCGCTCGCCCCCGATGCGGTGCTGAGGATTCTGGCCCGTGAGACGGAGGCCGAGCCTGTCGGTGAGGCACGCCTGCGATCGATCGCGGCCGCGGCCGACGGCAGCCTCGCGCGGGCCCGCATGCTCCTCGATCCGGCGCTGGGGGAGTTTCGCGGCCGGCTCCTGACGCTGCTCGCCGAGCGGCCGCTGCGCGGTGTCGATCTCGCCCGCGAGACGCTCGCCATTGTCGAGGCGGCCGGCAAGGATGCGGCGCCGCGACGGGCCCGGCTGCGGCTCGTCTTTTCCCAGGCTATCGACTACCTGCGGGCCGTGCTGCGGCGACACGTGGCGGGAGATGTGCCCGCCGATCCGGTCGTCGCGCGGGCGGTCGAGGCCTGGAGTGGCGATGACGAGGATGCCTCGGTGGCGCTTGCCCACACGCTCGACTCCCTTGATGCGATCGATCGCAACGCCAACCTCACGATCCTCGTCGATGCCTGGACGGCGATTCTCGAAGAGCCGCGGCTTGCCCATCCTGCCTGAAGCCGCCGCCCCCCGCGGCTGCCCTCGCTCGCGAGGATTTCCCGCGTGAAATCGACCGTTGGCAGACCGTGACGGCAGGCCTTTGGCGGAATCGATTTTTCGGGTCGTACCCGTCGATCCACCTGTGCGGGCGAAGCGAGTCTTCGCCCAACGCTGCATTCACTCGATCGATCGCCGGATCGATCGCAGGATTCACGGGGGCGGGGAATGGCCGACAAACGCGCCGGATCGATCTTTGTCTCGTCGTTCGTCGCCGGCCTCCTGCTCACGGCAGGCATCTTCGCGCCGCGGGCCTGGGAGCCGGTACCGGAGCCCTACTTCGGCCTCGAAGAGCCAGTGATCGACGCGCCGGCGCAGCCGATGCCCGCGCCGCGGACCGCCGAGCGGCTCGCGCTGAACGACACTCAAACCATCAGCCCCGGGGCGGCCGCCGCGATGGGCTCGGCACTGTCTGGAGCGCCTGCGCTTGCTCGAGCGCCTGCGCTTGCTCGAGCGCCTGCGCTTGCTCGAGCGCCTGCGCTTGCTCGAGCGCCTGCGCTTGCTCGAGCGCCTGCGCTTGCTCGAGCGCCTGCGCTTGCCGCCGCGCCGGCGAGTTCCGCTCCGGTCGTGACGCCGATTCCCGAGCCCACCGCGCCGGTGACGGCCGTGCCGGCACTGCCGACCACATCAGCGCCGCCGAGCGGTCCTCGAAGCGATGCTCCGATCACCGAGGTTCAGCCGGTTGAGGAGGTTCAGCCGGTTGAACCGGCCCCGGCACCGTCGCAGCCGGCTCAGCAACCTCAGCCGGTGGACGAATCGCTGCGCGCGCTTGTCATTCGGGTGCAGACAGCCAGACCGCCCGCTGAGCCGTTGCAAGCGCTCCCGGCACCGAGTCGGCTGCCCGAACCTCCCTCCGAGGCCGGCCCACTCGCAGAGGTTCGATCACTGCCGGGCGCCGGCTCGATGGCGCACGAATCGCTCGGCAGTGCACCATTGCCCGGCGATGAGTGGGTCGATCCGGACAGCGTGAACTGGTCCGATGCGCCGGCAGGCACCGCGCGGCCAACGCCCGCGGCCGCGCCGGTGCCCCGAATCGGACTTCGCGGACCGGGGACAGGCGGTCTTCGCGGGGAGGCGGCACGTCCGCGGCTGCGGGTGGCCGAACGCCTGCTCGGCCGCGACCGCGTTGCGATCGCCGATTCCGTCGGTGGGCCGGCGCCGGCCATGCCCGCGCCGCAGCAACCGCCGAACATCAAGGTCTGGCCCGTGGCGGTGAAGCTCAGCCACCAGCTTGAACAGATCGCCTCGACCGCGGCTGCGGCCGAAGGCGCGGCCGCCGGGCCGTGGGCAACCGAGGCGAGCGGGCGGCTGAGAGCCGTCGCGGCCACCGCCGGCCCCGGGGATCCGGCAGCCGAGACCGTGCTCGTCACGCTCGGCGAATCGGTGCATGCCGGCATGGGGATCGCCGATTCGACCGCCGATCACGCGAGCGCCTCGATCGTCAGGCGCGCAGCGCTCGCGCTTGCCCGTCGCGTGGCTGTGTGGCGGTCGGCCGCCGGGCTCTTCGCCGTGATCAACGGACCGCCCGCCGGAGCCGTCACAGCCCCCGTCGACGCCGCCGCACACGCCACGATCGCGATGGAGACGGCCAAGTTGCTCGACTCGATCGAACGGTTTGAAGTGTCACTCGCGCCGGCGGATGCGGCGCTGGCGGCGACGGCGCTGGCGGCGCTCGAGGCCACGGGCCATCCCGGCACGCCCGGCGTGGCGAAGGCCGTCCGCGATCACTACCTCTCGGCGAATGTCCGCGTCGCCGTGCAGCAGCCGTTCCTGGAGAAGATGCTTCCCGAGACGACGGTGATGACGGGGCCGGTGGATGAAATCGTGATGGGGCGGAAGGTGCGGGGCACCCGCACGGTCGAGCGATCGACGACGGTCCGCTTCACGCCCGACTCCGATGAAATCTGCTTCGATCTCGAGGTGCATGGCGACGTGTCGAGCCGCACGGTCACCGATGCGGCGGGAGTCTCGCTCACGTCTCACGGCGATTCGTCGTTCACGGTTCGCAAGCCGATCAAGATCTGCTCCGAGGGCCTCCTCTTTGGCAATGCAACGGGCATCGCCTCGAACCGCACCCAGCTGGCCAATGTGCAGACGAGCTTCGATTCGGTGCCGATCATGCGGTCGGTCGTGCGCAACATCGTGCGGAATCAGCACGACGAAAACCTGCCGCAGGCCAATCGCGAGGTGATCGACCGGATCATCAATACCTCGTGCCGGGAGGTCGATGCCCAGTCGGAACCGAAGTTTGCGGAGATCGCGGAGCGGATTCGCGAGCGGGTCTGGTCGCCGATGGTGCGGCTCGGCCTCGAGCCCACGCCGGTGGGGATGGAGACGACGCCCACGACCGCCACGCTCCGCCTGCGGCTGGCGGGCGCCGACCAACTCGCCGCCCACACGCCGCGGCCGCGGACGCCGGCCGACGCGATGCTCAGCCTGCAGGTGCACGACTCGACGATCAACAACGCCCTCGAGCGGCTCGAACTCGGCGGCCGGCGGCTCTCGCTCGAGGAGCTGATGCGCGTGATGTGCGACCGCCTCGGGGCCGAGCAGCGGATCCCGGACGATTTGCCGGAGGGAGTGACCGTCTCGTTTGCGAAGGTGCAGCCGCTGCGGGTGGAGTGCCGCGATGGGCTGGTGCATGTGCGGGTAACGCTCGACGCGATCGAGAGCGGCCGCCGCAACTGGTATGACATCGTCGCGCATGTGGCCTACAAGCCGTCGCCCGTCGCGCCGCAGGTCTTCCTCGAGCGCGAGGGGCCGGTGCAGCTCAGCGGGCCGGGGCATCAGGGGCGGATCGAGTTCGCCCTGCGGACGATCTTCAGCAAGGTCTTTCCGAAGGAGCGGCCGATCCCGCTGCTGCCGGAGCGCATGGTCGAAAACCCGCGGCTCGCCGGCATGCATGCCGTGCAGACCGTGAGCACCGACGGCTGGTTTTCGCTCGCCTTGGGGCTGCGCGAGCCAGGTGCCGTCGCCGCCGAGCGCGTGAAGACCGCCGGCGACCGCCGCAAACCCCTCTTCCGGTAAACCGCTCCCGACGCAGCCGTCTTCCGTCGCCGCCGAATCGCCCTACACTGGCCCTCGGAGGTGACGTATGCCGACGCAGCAGTTTCGTGCCGAATCCGACAGCATGGGCGAGGTGCAGGTGCCCGCCGACCGTTACTGGGGCGCCCAGACCGAGCGCTCGCGTGACAACTTCAAGATCGGTGTCGATCGATTCCAGTGGGGCCGAGCGGTGAAGCGGGCCCTCGGCATCCTCAAGAAGTCGGCGGCGCTGGCCAACGGCGAGCTCGGCCAACTGCCCCCCGACACCGTCAAACTGGTCGTGCAGGCGGCCGACGAGGTCATCGCCGGCACGCTCGACGACCACTTCCCGCTCGTCGTCTTCCAGACCGGCAGCGGCACGCAGTCGAACATGAACGCCAACGAGGTGATCTCGAACCGTGCGATCGAGATCGCAGGCGGCGTGATGGGCTCGAAGAAGCCGGTCCATCCCAACGACGACGTCAATCGCGGGCAGTCGTCCAACGACACCTTCCCCACCGCGATGCACATCGCCGCCGTCGAGGTGATCCACGACCGGCTCTTGCCGGCCGTCCGCAGCCTCCGCGACGTCTTCGCGGCGCTCGAGAAGCGGTATGCCGACATCGTGAAGATCGGCCGGACGCACCTGCAAGATGCCACCCCGATCACGCTCGGCCAGGAGATCTCGAGCTGGCGGGCCCAGCTCGACGACCGCATCCAGGCGGTGGAGCGGGCGATGCCCGGCCTCTATGACCTCGCCATCGGCGGCACGGCCGTCGGCACGGGGCTCAACGCGCATCCGCGGTTTGGCGATGTGGCGGCGTCATACATCGCGAAGGAGACCGGCCATCCGTTCGTGTCGGCGCCGAACAAGTTCGCGGCGCTCGCCGCTCACGACGCCATGGTCGACGTGAGCGCTGCCGAGCGCGGGCTGGCCATTGCGCTCTTCAAGATCGCCAGCGACATCCGGCTCCTGGCTTCCGGGCCGCGGTGCGGCATCGGCGAGATCTCGATCCCGGAAAACGAGCCGGGCAGCTCGATCATGCCGGGAAAGGTGAATCCCACGCAGTGCGAGGCGATGACGATGGTCTGCGTGCAGGTCTTCGGCAACGACGCCGCGGTGGCCTTCGCCGGCTCGCAGGGGCATTTCCAGCTCAACGTCTTCAAGCCGCTGATGGTGCACAACGTGCTCGAGAGCGCTGACCTGCTCGCCGATGCCTGCGATTCGATGCGGATCCACTGCGCGACCGGCATCGAGCCGAACCTCGCCCGCATCAAGCATCATCTCGACGATTCGCTGATGCTCGTGACGGCCCTCAACACCCACATCGGCTACGAGAAGGCGGCGAAGATTGCAAAGAAGGCCCACGTCGAGGGCACGAGCCTGAAGGCAGCGGCCGTCGCCCTGGGCTACGTCACGCCCGAGCAATACGACGAATGGGTCGTGCCGGTGGAAATGACGCGGCCGCTGGCGACATAACACCGACGCCGGCTCGCCTCGACTCGTTCACTCGACCAACCCGGCTTCAGGCTCCCCGTACCCCGTCGCCGGACGTTCGCTGCGGCCCTCCAGGCCTTCGCTCACTCGGATGCCGCCTACGCTTCGCCCTCCAGGCTGCGCTTGGCGGCATACGCCGGCTCCCGGGATACGGGGAGCCCGAAGCCTCGCCGATTTCCGCTTAGGAAGGCACGGGGCTGCCCATGCCCCGTGAGCCGGGCTATGGGAGCAAGCGAAGCCAGGGATGGCGAAGCGCCGCGGACATGCAGAGAGCAGATGCCTGGAGGGCATCTGCGAACGTCCGGCGATGGGGCATGGGCAGTCGCGTGCCGGTTGGGCGAGTGATGCCCGCCGCGGCTGCAGGAGCCGCTGATGGGCCCCTGCAGCCGACAGGTCATATCGCCGCGCCGGCGGTCTCGCCGGTGCGGATGCGGATCACGTCGGCGAGGTTCGTCACGAAGATCTTGCCGTCGCCGACCTGGCCGGTGCGGGCGGTGGTCATGATCTTGTTGATCACGTTCTGCGCCTCGGATTCGTCCACCACGACCTCGATCTTCACCTTCGGCAGGAAGTCCACCGAATACTCGGCGCCGCGGTAGGTCTCGGTGTGGCCCTTCTGGCGGCCGAAGCCGCGAACTTCGGTGACGGTCATCCCCTTCACGCCGAGGGCGTTGAGGGCGTCCTTCACTTCCTCGAGCTTGAAGTGGCGGATAATGGCTTCGATCTTCTTCATGGCTTTGTCCTTTGTCGGTCTGGAGTCGATCCCGGCTGCCGATCGCGTTGATCGGTCCTGTGATGAGAACTCGATATGCACACCGCGTGCCACATCCCGACCTGCAGTTTCAGCCGCATTTGCCGTGGTTCAGCGAGAGGCGGTGTCTCGGGAATGGAGCGCGGCCGGGGTCGATGGGGCCGGCGCGGCGCGTGAATTCGTGGTATCTTGCCGCATCTTTTGGGCCTGTCGCGCAGATGAGGCGCGCTTCGCCCGCCGGTCGCGCTCCGCCCGTAATTCCCGAAGGAGTCTGAAATGACTGACGCAATGTTCTCCGGCCGCCTCTCCCGCCGAGCCTTTGCCGGTATCGCCGCCGCCACGGTCGCCGCCACGGCGCGGCCCGCCCATGCCCGGGCACGCCGGCTCGGCAACGAGACGATCGTCGGTGAAGGGGCCCATGCGTTTCGCGTCCGCCACCAGTTTCCGCAGCTGCCGGCTCCGTTTTCCTGGCAGACCACCCACGGCGTTGCCGTCGATGCCGCGGGCAACCTCTACGTGATCCACGAGGGGAAGAAGGAGCGGAAAGACCATCCGGCGATCTTCGTCTTCGACCCCGCCGGGAAGTTCATCCGCGGCTTCGGCAGTGAGTTTCAGGGGGGCGGCCATGGGATCGAGGTCCGCAAGGAGGGCAACGAGGAGTTTCTCTACGTCTGCGGCTACCAGCAGGTGAAGTCATTCGCGAAGATGACGCTCGACGGCGAGATCGTCTGGTATCGCAAGGCGCCGATGGAGTCGGGAGCCTACGCGCCGGGCGAAGACACGTCTACCAAGCCGAATTGGACGCGGCAGGGCTTCCTGCCCACCAACTTCGCGTTTCTCGATGACGGCGGGTTTCTGCTCGCCGACGGCTATGGCTCGTTCAAGATCCACCGCTATGACAAGGACGCGAAGTGGGTGAGCGCCTTCGGCGGCGCCGGCGACGGCAAGGGCACGTTCAACACGTCCCACGGGCTTTGGATCGACCGCCGGCCCGCGGCCGATGGCACCGCCCGCGAGCCGACGATCGTTGTCACCGACCGTGCCCACGACACGCTGCAGATCTTCTCGATGGACGGCGTCTACAAGGAAACACTCACCGGTTTCGGCCTGCCCGCCAACATCGACACCTGGAAAAACCTGTTGATGGTGCCGGAGTTGAAGTCCTGCGTGACGTTGCTCGACGAGAAGAACAACGTCGTGGCGCGGCTCGGCCGGGCTGTCGAGCGGCTCGGTGAGATCAAGGATCTCCGCGGGCAGCCCGATAAGTGGCTCGATGGCCAATTCGTGCATCCGCACGATGCCTGCTTCACGCCGAACGGCGACATCTTCGTGGCGGAATGGGTGAGCACCGGCCGGGTCACGAAGCTCGAGCGGATGGCAGGATAGCCTTCAGCACGAGCCCGCGCACGAAGAGGTCGCCACCGGGCCGGGAGACCTCCTCGATCTCGAGCCCCGCGGCGTCGGCCATGCCCGCGATGCCGCGGCCGCCGACGGGGGCCGGGGCCGCCTCGCCCCCGATGATCTTCTGCGCAATGAACGCCCACACTTCGTCGGCCGCGCCGCGATCGAGGAGGCTGCCGAGCACACCCGAACCACCCTCGACAAGGATGTTGGTGCTCTGCCGGCGGCCGAGTTCCTCGAGGAGCAGATCGAGCCGGTCGCCGGGATCCGACACCGGAGCGACCCAGATCTCGCAGCCGGCCGCAGCAAGCGCTTCCCTGCGAGCCGGCGGCGCGGCGGGGCCCGTTGCCACGAGCAGCGGTTGCTCGCGGGCCGTCTGCACGAGCCGGCTCTCGAGCGGCAGCCGCGCCTGTGAGTCGAGGACGATCCGCAGCGGCTGACGCCTGGGCGCGGTGCCGTCGTCGAGGCGGGCCGTGAGCAGCGGGTCGTCGGCGAGCGCCGTGCCGATGCCGACGACGATCGCATCGACGCGGCCACGCAGCCGATGGACGAGTGCCCGGGACTCCGGCGACGAGATCCACCGGCTTTCGCCCGTGGCCGTCGCCATGCGGCCATCGAGGCTCATCGCCCACTTGGCGATCACCCAGGGTTTTCTCGTCGTGACGAGCTTGCGGAAGGGGGCCGTGAGCCGCGTGGCTTCCCGCTCGCAGAGCCCGACCTCCACGGCGATGCCCGCCGCGCGGAGCGCCGCGATGCCGCCCCCATTCACCGCGGCAAACGGATCTCGCGCGGCGACCACCACGCGGGCGATGCCCGCCGCGACGACAGCCTCGGTGCAGGGGGGCGTCTTGCCGTGGTGGCAGCAGGGCTCGAGCGTGACATAGAGCGTGGCCCCGCGGGCGGCGGCGCCCGCCGCAAGCAGGGCCTCGACCTCGGCATGAGGTCCGCCGAACCGCTGGTGAAGACCTGAGCCGAGGATTTTGCCCGCAGCGGCGACGACGGCGCCCACCATGGGGTTTGGCTCGACATGCCCTTCGCCTCCGCGGGCCAATTCGATGGCCCGCTGCATCGCGGCGACGTCAAACCCGCTCCATTCCATGGCCCGGCCGTCAGTTCGGCGTCCAGATCGTCTTCTTCTCGCCGGCCTGCCCGGGCTGCGGGCTGCCCGGCGTCCAGATGCCGCCAGGGCTCGTGGCTGCAGGCGCCGCCGCGGAGGGCATGCCGCCTGATGCGCCCGCAGGCATCGCCTGACCGGCAAGCGCCGAGAGATCGACGCCCGCCTCGACGAGCACCTCGGCAAGCGCCTCGAGCACCCGCTGGTCGCGCGAGTGATCGCGGCGAAGGTGCTCGAGCAGCCGCATGATGTCGGCCTGGTCGCCGCGCTGCAGGCGGATACGCAGTTCCGCGATGTCGATCATGCCGTCGCTCACCTTGAGCTCCTTCGAGAGCTCGCGCAGGTGGGCGATGATCTCGAGCCGCTTCACACTCGACGTGACGCGTGCCTCGAGAAAGCTCCAGGCCTCCCAGCGATCTTCGGCCGCCGTGTCGGATCGTGCGAGGATCGCGTCCGCCGCCCGCTCGGCCGCCAGATCGAAGCCGGCATCCATCGCCGTGAGGAAGAGCCCGCGCAGCTGGTCGAGGTCGATCGTCGCCATCGCCAGACGATGCCATCGCAGCGGCGGCACCTCGTCGAGCGGCCGCGCCGCCGCAATCGGCTGGGGCGCCTTCAGGCCGAGCCGGCCCCGCAGGGCCGTCCAGGCCTCGGAGGCATCGCGCTGCCGCGACGTGGCCTCGCCTTCGCTCACGAGCGCCTCGACCCGCCTGGCGCCATCGGGAGTCTTCAGCGCCTCGCGCGGCTTCTTGCCGAGCAGCTCGGGCAGCGCGGTATCGGGCCACAGATCGATGAAGCGGCCCCAGAGCAGGGACCGTTGCTCGTCGAGCAGTTTGTCGAGCGGCGAATCATCAGTCGCCGGGATCGGGGCCGTGGGAGGCGCCGGGGGCTTCATGCGAAACTGGCTCGCGAGAAGCCAGTTGGTGGGAGTGACCGCGGGAAGGCCGTCATGCGAGGCGGCTGCCGGGAGCGAGAGGCCGATCGCGTGTTCGACGATGCTCTGCGCCGCGGCCAGATCGGGGGCGAAGCCCTGTAGCACCGCCTCAGCCTCGCGGTCGGTCTGCTTGCCGAAGAGCAGCAGGCTGGCGACGAGCCTGCCTGGCGCGGCGGCATCGGCGGCGGCGTCGAACACCCGCCACACCGACCGCGGCGGCGCGGCGCCCCGTGCCACCCAGGTGGAACGGTCAAATGGGGCGGGCTCGAACCGGCTGTCGTGCCGGAGCTTGTCTTCCAGCAATTCGATCCCGCCGGCGGCCGCCTCGGCGGCGGCGAGCGGGCCGCGGGTGACCTCGTAGCGGACCTGCGGCGAACGGTCTTCGTCGGCCTCAGTTTCGAGCGCGATCGCGCGGCCCGTCGCCTCGATGGCATCGTCGGCCGCGGTGCCCCGCATCCCGGCGATTGCCAGCCAAGCCTCGGAGGCTTCGAACGGGCGGGCGAGCATCTCGCAGACGGCGGCAATGTTGGTGAAGAGCTCGGGGCTCTCGCCGGCCACGCCCTTGAGGCTGCGAAACGCCGTCAGCGCCTTCAAGAGCCGCCATTCACGGGCGTGGGCGAGCGCAGAGCCGAACTCGGCGCGCCACGGCGAATCGGCGGGAGCCTCCTCGAACTGGATCTTCGTGCGGAGCGCGGGAGCGACGCCCGACTGGCCGACGACGGCCGCGAGCACCCGCCGGTCTTCCGCCGAGCCGAGCGATTTCTCGATCATCCACTCCACGATGCCCTGGGCAAAGCCGGTGTGGCCGGCCTGCGCCGCGGCCTGCACGAGCGTGGCGGCGATCCGCACGAGGTCCGGGGAGACCTCGCTGCCGGACGACTCGCGGGCCTTGTCGAACGTGGCGGCCGCCTCGAGCAGGTTGCCGGCGATCGCCTCGCTCACGGCCGCATGGCCGAGCGCGAGCGGATTGTCGGGAAACGCCTCGAGGAACGCGCGGCTCGATGCCGCGGCCTCGGCCACCTGCTTCGTCGCGAGTTCGAGCTTCACCTGCGTTGCCATCAGGCAGGCCCGCTTGGGGTGCTTCTCGGCCAGCCGCTTCACCTGCTCGAGCGCCGCGGAGATCTGGTCGCCCTCGATGAGGCGGTCAAGTTGCTCGAGGTCGCCCACGAGATCGGGGCAACAAAACTTCACCTTCTTGCCGGTGCCGCCGGGGCAGGACGCGTAGGGATCGATGGCCATGCTGGGGAGTGTCTCCTGGAACGGGCGAGCCCTTGAATGTAGCAGCGCGGCAGAGCCGATTGGCAGGCAGGGCCCGTGTCGCGGCCACGACGGGCCGCGCGTTGCCCGCGGCCCGCGTCCGCTGCATACTTCCCCTCTCGCAAACGACGGGCAGGCGGCCGCGGTTTGCGTTTTTCCACCGTCATCCCTGCGGATGCCCCGCCGCCATGCGCCAGCCCCGCATCCTCGTCGTCGATTCCGCCGGCCCCGCCGGGCTGCCATACGCGCGGCTCGTGGCCCGATTGCAGCCGATGGGCCTGCGCGTGGAGCACTCGATCGAGGCTGCCCGGGCCGCGCTCGCCGCCGACGCCTGGGATCTCGGGATCGTGACCGCGCGGGCCGCGGCCGGCACCAACGCCGAAGCGCTGTTGCGCACGATCCACGAAGCCGATCCAGATCTGCCGGTGATCGTGATCGACGACGCCCCCGCGATCGCCACTGCGCGGGCCTGCCTGCAGGCGGGGGCCGGCGACTACCTCGATGCCGCGCGGGCGGAGGCGGAGCTCGAGGACGCGCTCGCGCGAATCCTCTCCGCCTCGCGACGGCGCGACGCCGAGGAGGTGCTCCGGCGGGCCGTCGAGCGGCCGTATTCATTCGAGGGCTTTCTCGGCGCGAGCCCGGCGATGCAGCAGGTCTATTCCCTGATCGAACGTGTCGCCGCGAGTTCGGTGGACGTGCTCGTCACCGGTGAGACCGGCACGGGCAAGGAGCTCGTGGCCCGCGCGCTTCACCAGCGGAGCCGGCGGGCCGCGGCGCCGTTCGTGCCAGTCGATTGCGGCGCGATTCCCGACGCGCTGATGGAGGCCGAGCTCTTCGGCCACGAGCGCGGCGCTTTCACCGGCGCCGATGCCCGCCGCATGGGGCTCATCGAGTTTGCCGACGGCGGCACGCTCTTTCTCGATGAGATCGGTGAACTGCCGCCTGCGCTCCAGGCGAAGCTCCTGCGCGTGTTGCAGGAGCGGCGGGTGCGGCGGGTGGGCGCCCGCCAGGAAACGGCCGTGGACGTGCGCGTGATCGCCGCCACGTCGCGGAATCTCGATGAGATGGTGGAGCGGGGTGAGTTTCGCCGTGATCTCTTCTATCGCGTCAACGTGGTGCGGATCGACCTGCCGCCCCTGCGGGCCCGCGGCGACGACGTGGGGCTGCTCGCGGAGTTTTTTGCGAACCGGGCGGCGCAGGAAATGGGCAAACCGGTGAGCGGCCTCTCGATGGACGCCTATCAGGTGCTCCGGGGCTACCACTGGCCGGGCAACGTGCGTGAACTGCAAAACGCCGTGCGCCGCGCGGTGGCGATGACACGATCGGCCACGGCGGGCGTCGAGGACCTGCCCGACGACATCGTGGCGGCGGCAGGCCGCGCCGCAGGTGACGGCGCCGAGACGGGCTTCTTCGCACAGCGGGCCGCACACATGGCGAAGTTCGAGCGGCAGTTTCTCGCCGACCTGCTCACCCGCCACCAAGGCGACGTGACGGCCGCCGCCCGCGAAGCGAAACTCCCCCGCGGCACGCTCTACCGATTGATGAAGAGCCACGCGCTCGACGGGGCCGCATTTCGCCGCTAGCTCGTAGACCGCTTGCTCTACAAGCGGATCCCCTGACTCGTCATCCGTGATCAACTTGCCGCAATCCGGCTTCGGGTGACCCGTACCCCGTCGCCGGACGCTCGCTACGGACATCCTGTCCTTCGCTCGCTCGGATGCTGACGGCGCTTCGCCATCCTGGCTGCGCTTGTCAGCATACGCCGGCTCCCGGGGCACGGGTCACCCGAAGCCTCCTCCAACGGTTTATTTCGGAATGCGGGGAGGCTCGGGGCTGCATGTGCCTTCTCGGCGGCGTTGCTGACAAGCGCAGGCAGGATGCCGAGAGCGCAGTCAGCATCGAGTGAGCGAAGGACAGGATGTCCGTAGCGAACGTCCGCCGAGAGGGCATATGCAGCCCCGAGCCGGCTTGGGCGAGCCGAGGCAAGACAACCGGAAGCCTGACTTACGGTTGGCCAGAAGGCGCGTCGAGGGAGGCGGGGACGACGCCGGAACGTTGCGCCGGGGGAGCGGTCGCTGCGCGGCGGCTGCCGGCGCGGGGCCGGGCCAGGTCTTCCCGCTCGGCCTTCGTGAGCGACGACTTCAGTTCGCCCGGGCGGCCGGGGACGCCGCTCGTGGGCCCCTGGCTCGTGCCGGCGAGGAAGTTGTCGATCGTGGCGCCCTCGCGGAGGTGGGTGAAGTGACGGGCCATCTCGATCCGCTGCTTCTTCTCGAAGATGTCGTCGTAGAGTTCGTTGCGCACCTCCTCGAACGTCACCTGCGCCGGCTGCGTGAAGCCCTCGCAGTAGAGGACGAGAAACCGATCGGCCACCTGCAACACGCCGGAGAGTTCGCCCGGCTCGAGCGCGAAGGCCTCCCGCTCGATCGCGGGCTGGCCGCCATGCTTCTGGATCGGCGGCACCTCGCCGCGGAGGGCGCGGCTGGCGGGATCGACGGAATACTTCTCCGCGAGATCTCCCATCATCTCGGCGGTGGGATTTTCGCGGGCGAGCGCCCAGACCTCCTGCGCCCGCCGTTGGTTGTCGAGAATGATCACGCGGCACTTGGCCCGCGGGCCGAACGTGGCCGTGAACGCCTTGTCGAGATCCTCCTGCGTGACCGGCACCTTGCCGACGAGCTTCTTGAGCGCGACGGTGGGCTGCACGATGTCTTCGAGATAGTGCCGCACGGGCAGCTTCTGCTCACGGGTCACCCGCTCGATCCAGGCGGCCGTGTCGACCGTGCCGTCGGGCTTGCGGAAGCCGAGCCGCTCGGCGGCGCGACTGATCTCGGCATCGATGTCGGCCTGTGACACCTGCAGCTTCTCCCGCTCGAGGGCCTGCTGGAGGAGCGTGCGGGTGATCATGATCTCGAGCACGTCGGGGCCGTGCCGCTCGAGGCACTCGCGGCGCACCTGATCGACGGCGATCGCGTCGCCATTGACGAGCGCCGCCACGCCCGGGCGGGCCGCCGCCATCGCGGGATCATTGAGCACGTTTTCCACGGTGGAGGCGTCCTGCAATTTCCGGAAGAGGTCGGTCGAGGCCGTACGGCTCTTCTTCTCGCGGAGTTCCTCGGCGAGCCGCGGGCGGACGTCTTCGAGCTTCACCTCCGCCGGCGGTAGCTGCCCCTCGCACTTGACGATGATGAATTGGTCGGCGACCTGCACGACGGGCGAGATGTCGCCCGGCTGGAGCGCGAAGACGGCCGCCTCGAATTGCGGGTCGCCGGAGTGCCGCCGCACCGGCTGCACCCAGCCGTTGGCGCTGGCGCTGCCGACGTCGACCGAATGCTGCCGCGCGAGCGCGCCGAATTCATCCGGTGACGCGAGTGCTTGCGCGAGCAGCTTTTCCGCCTCGCCGCGGGATCGCGCCACGATGATCCGCGCCTTCACGGCCGGGCCGAACTGGTTTTCGAAGGCGTGGGCGACTTCCGCAGGGGTCGGCTCGATGCTCGCATGGGCGAGCCTGCGCAGCGCGATCATCGGCCAGACGATCTCGTCGGCATACTGCTGGGGCGTGACGCCGCGCTCCTGCTGGATGAGCTCGATCCACTTGTCACGCGGCACGTTGAACCGGCGCGACATCGCATCGATCTCGGCATCGACATCCTGCTTGGTCAGCGACACGCCCTGCCGGGCGCAGGCCTGCTCGATGATCCGCTTGTTGACGAGCGTCTCGAGCACGGCCGTGCCATGGCGGCTGAGGCACTCGGCGGCGAGCTGCCCCTCGCTGATCTCGGCGCCGTTGACCACCGCCATCAGCTTCGCCTCCGGCGCTGCAGCGGCTGGGGGCTCGGCCCGGGGGCCGTTCTTTGGGGCGGCATCGGCCTCGACGCTTCCGGTGAGCAGCCGCCAGGCGAGGCTCGCGACCACGATGATCACCAGGCCTCCGACCTCGCGGAGCGAGCCGCCGGATCGAAGCCAGCCGCGAGTGAAAACCGTCGAAACGATGGCCCGAATCGGCGCGCGAATCGACGTATAGAACCGCTGCATCGAAAAGCCCTCCTTGGCTACCGAATGAGTCAAAGAAACTAGGGAATTGGCGCCCGTGGGGCAAGACGAGCCTATGGCCGGAAAATCGCTTGCAGAGCAAGCGGTCTCCTATGGCCGGCGGCGTTGGGCGAAGAGCCAGTCGAGCGCGGCGGGGTCGCGGTAGGTGGGCGTCCACGCGTCGTGGCCGACGCCCGGCATCTCGACGTATGTCGGCCGGCCACCCGCGGCCTCGAGCGCCTTCACCATGCTGCGCGATCGCTCCACCGGCACCGCCTTGTCGGCATCGCCATGGGCAACCCACGCCGGAATGTCCGCGATCCTCGCAGCCGTGCGTTCGTCGCCACCGCCACAGACCGGCAGCAGTGCCGCGAACACGTCCGGCCTGCGGCTGGCGAGATCCCAGGAGCCGAAGCCACCCATGGAGATGCCCGTGAGATAAACGCGATCCGGATCGACCGGCTCGTCCGTCAGCACGTGGTCGAGCATCGCCATGGCGGCCTCGAGGTCGGTCGTGGGCTCGGCGGCCTGCGGCGTGCTCGTCTTGTCGGCCCACGAGACGTCGACCCAGCGTTCATCCATGCGGCACTGCGGCACGAGCACGAAGCAGGCGTGCTTCGCCCGCATGTCGGGCGCGGCCAGCCACGCAGGCAGATACTTGAGCTGCAGGACGTTGTCGGTGCCACGCTCGCCGGCACCGTGAAGAAAGACGACGAGCGGGTATTTTCTGCCGGGCTCGATCGTCGCCGGCGCAAGCAGCCTGTAGCGAAACTCGATCGCACGGCCGCCCTCTTCGACGGAGATTGCGCGGGATTCGTAGAGATCGTTCGCTGCCATCGCATCTGCCGGGAGCGAGGCAAGAGCCTTGGCCACGGCGGAATCGGAAACCTGTTCCTTCACGGGTGCCTCCTGCGCCATGAGAGCGCACGTGAATGAAACGGCAAGCCAAGCCGCGCAGCATGCCGACCACGTTGCCCGGGCTGGGCGTGTTTTTCGCAATAGGTGGAAGTGCAAGGGTCGTCTACTCCCCATCAGGACCGTCGCCTACGACGAGCTTCACCCGCCTGGGCATGCCCAGGCGGCCGAGCAGGCCGAGTGCGCCCTTTGGCAGGCCGAGAACCTCGAGCTGCTCGAACCACTGCGGGATCTCCGCGGCGAGCTTGCCGACGCCCGTGCCACGCAGATCGAGCGACCGCAGATTCTTGAGGCCCTTGAGCTGCAACAGCCCCTCGTCGGTGAGTGGGCCGCCGGCGAGGTCGAGCACGGCGAGATCCTTCAGCGACTCTGCGCGAAACCCCAGCAGGATCGCGAAGAGGTCGTCGGCGCCCGCGCCGCGCACGCGCACCTCGACGAGCTTGTCGGCCACGTGGCCGAAGTCGTCGCCGAAGCTCTTGCGCAGCCAGTCGGCCTCCTCCATGCGGGCCTCGCCACCGCGCTCGATTGCGGCGCTCACCACCTCCTGCTGCTGGGCATACGCGTCGATCTTCGACGCGAGCCACTCGAGCTTGCCCGCCTTGAACTTCACGTATTCGGTCGCGTCTTCAAACGCCTTCTGCAGCCGGACGAACTGCTCGGGATCGCCACCCCGGTCGGGGTGCATCGTGCGGGCCTTGACGAGATAGGCCTGCTTCACGTCTTCGAGCGTCACCGGCGGCATCAGCCCGAGGATGCCGATGCACTCGGGCGGCTGGTTGTCGGTTGGCTTCGCGGCAGGGCTGTTCATGGGGGAAAGCCTAAACCAGCATCATGGGCCGCGGCAAACGTGCCCGTATGCCATGCCCTGTCGCCGGTGTGGTGCGCAGGTGAAAACTAACCGCATTCGGAGCCAAGGGAGGCATGCTCGAATCCGGTCGTGTTGAGAGTTTCAGTCTCGTGGGTTTTGATCAGGCGCCAATAGTCCTCAACGACTCCCTTCTTCTGCGCGTGCCCACCGACCGTCTCCGCCGAAACTGCTGAGCGCCTACGAATCCCTGACTGAGCACCTCCAATACGGGAGGCTTCGGGTGACCCGTGCCCCGGGAGCCGGCGTATGCCGCCAAGCGCAGCCAGGATGGCCAAGCGGAGGCGCTCTGGCTGGCGAAGGCGGCATCCGAGCGAGCGAAGGACAGGATGTCCGTAGCGAGCGTCCGGCGATGGGGCACGGGTCACCCGAAGCCGGTTTGGGCGAGTTGAGATTTTCGCGTCAGTCGAACGGGCGGCGGGGCTCGCGTTTGACGACGGGCTCTTCGGCGTCGTCTTCAGCGTCGTCTTCAGTTTCTTGGGCCGGCTCGTCGGCGGGCTCTTCCTCGTCTTCTTCGGTCACCGCTTCGATCGCCAGTTCTTCCTTCGCGCCGTCGAGCACCGCCTCCGCCGTTTCCTGCCGCTCGCGCCAGGGCTTTTCCTTTTCGTAGCTCGCAAGCTCCCTGGCGAGCTGCTCCTTGACCTCTGGCGACGAGTCGCCCGTCTCCACGGCCTTGCGGCTGTATTCGCGGGCCTTCTCGTAATCGCCCGTTTCGGCGTAGCCGGCGGCCAGCGTGCTGATGATGTGGGCCTGCTTCCACTCGGTCTTCTCGCAGGCCTTCGTCGCCAGTTCGATCGCCCGCTTGCCGTCGCGGATCTCGTCGTCGGGCGAGGTCGCCAGCAGCCAGGCGAGGTTGTTGAGCACGCCGTCGTTGTCGGCGTCGAGTGCGAGGGCCTTTTCGAGGTCGGCGAGGGCTGCTTTGTGGTCGCCGATCGAGATCGCGGCGTCGCTGCGGCCGCGGCGGCTGAGGAACTGTTCGTCGTCGAGCTCGAGCGCCCGCGTGAAACGCCGGATCGCCTCGCGCGGCTGCTTGGCGGCGAGATAGAGCATGCCGAGCTGGCCGACGAGCACCGGGTCGTCGCCGTTTTTCGACACGAGCATGCGGAAGTCGCGGATCGCGGCGGGATAGTCGTTGGCCTCTGCGGCCATCAGGCCGCGGAGCTCGAGCGCGGCGGGATGGTCGGGCTGCTTTTCGAGCACCCGCTCGAGGTCGGCCGTGGCCTGCTCGGTGTTGCCCGCCTGTTGATGGATTCGGGCCCGCAGCACGAGCGGGATCGCGTCGTCTGGTTCGAGTTCGATCGCCTTGTCGAGATCGGCGATCGCCTTCGGTTGCTCCCCCTTGAGCGCCCGCACGCGGGCCCGTTGCAACAGGGCGCCGGCGGCGTCGGGATCGACCTTGAGCGCCTTGTCGAACGTCTCGATCGCCTTGTCGAGCTTGTTTTCCATCATGTAGGCCATGCCGAGCGCCTCGAGCAGCGAGGCGTCGTCGGGCTTCTCCTCGATGGCCACCTCGAGGTCGGCGCGGGCCTTCTCGAAATCGTCGTCGAGGAGATGAAACAGGCCGCGGGTGCGGCGGATGTCGGCATCGCGCGGGGCGAGTTCCACGGCCTTGTCGTAGGCGGCGGCCCGCTTCGCTTCGTCGGCGTCTTCGAGATTGCCGAGGATGACGTGTGCCTGTGCGATCTGCAGGCGATCATCGCCGCCGAGTTCGACCACCTTCTCGGCCGCCGTGACGGCCCGCTTGCGGTCGCCGCCGGGGAGCGACTCGAGCCGTGCGATCATCAATTGGGCGGCGCCCAGTTTCGGGTCGCGCTCGATCGCTTCGTTGAGGTCGCGCATCGCGTAGGAACGCATCCGCGGCCACTGCGGGTCGGGCGTGGGGGAGTCGAAGATCGCCTCCACCACCATGCCGGCGCGGTCGATCAGCGTGCCCGTGTAGAGGTCTTCCGCGAACTTCTTCGATTCGTCGTCGAGCCCCTTCTCGATCGCCGCCTTGCACCGCTCGAGCACGGTGCCGAAGTCGTCGAGATTGTCGGCGCCGAGCTTGGCGTCGATCGCTGCGTCGAGATCGGCCTGGCCGGGCTCGTCGGCGCGGGCCGCGCCAGCGCAGAGGGCGAGCAGAAGAAGGACCGACGGAAAAAGACGCTTCGTCATGGAATGGGCTCCTCGCGACGGCAATAGTATGCGGCAAGCCACCCGGGAAAGGCTATGCGCGTTTCAGAGGGGCGCCGGCAGATCGCGGCGGGCAAAAGCGATGGCGCCGACAAAATAGGCGGCGATTCCGAGCCCCAAGAGCACGCCGTCATACATCCCAACCAGCCGCCACGATGCGGCCGGATCGCCCACCAGCCGCTGCGGCTCGTAGGCATTGAGGATGGAGAGATAGCCCACCCAGTCCAGCGACGAGCTCAGCCGGCCGACGAGCTTCGCGAGGATCGAGAAGACGTAGAACCCGCAGAGGATGCCGATCGTCCGCCAGCGGTGGCTGTCGAACGCCGACACGCAGGCCGCGATGCCGGCCATGCAGACCATCAGCCCGAAGACGTTGGCCGCGGCCGGGATGAATCGCGCTGGCGACACGAGGCCCGCCCACGGCCCGAAGGCCACGGCCGTGTAGACGGCGGCGTAGAGCACGCCGCAGAGCAAGGCCGCGCCGGCGGTCGTGGCAAGGGCCTGCGTCACGAAGACGGCCAGCCGCGTGACCGGCTGCGCGAGAATCATTTCCATCGTGCCGCGCTCCAGCTGGCCAGAGACGGCGTCGCTGCCGCGGGTGATGCCCCAGACCGTGGCGGCGAGCACGACGACGGGATCGACGAAGGCGAGCGCCACCCGGCCGGCGTGCGTGGCCACTTCCGAGAAGGGCACGCCGGAGAGCCGCTGCCAGTCGTCGGGGATCGCCCGCAGGAGCACCTCCTGAAAGGCGTTCATCGGAATCTGCGCCGAGAGCCAGAGATAGATCCAGGGAAACACCGTCCAGAGCGCGGCGAAGGAAAGCAGCAGGACGCGCTGGTCGCCCCAGGTCTTTCTCCAGATGGCGGTGTTGAACATGGCGTTCATCATGGCGTTGCGCGTGGTGTCAGCCTGATTTGGTTCGTCCGTGAAAGCGGTCGTAGACGGCGCCGAGCCCGACCGGCTCGATCTGCACCTCGTCGAGCGGCAGCGTCGCGAGCCAGCCCAAGAGCGGCGTGACCGAATCCGACGACTCGATCACCACCGTGCCATCGGCCTCCTCGGCCACCGTCGCATGCGGCGCGATCGATGCGGGCAGGCCGCCGAGGCTGCCCGTCAGCCGGGCGGTGATCCGGTGGCTGCGTCGCACGTCGGCGATCGATTGCTCGTGCACGAGCCGACCGGAGCGCACGATCGCCACGCGGTCGCAGGTCGTCTCCACTTCGGAGAGCACGTGCGACGAGAAGATCACGGTGCGGCCCGCGGCCCGCGCCTCGCGCACGAGGTCGAGCACCTCGGCCCGCGCCGTGGGATCGAGATTGGCCGTCGGCTCGTCGAGGATCGTGACGGCGGCTTCGGTGGCGATCACGGCGGCGAGCGCGAGCTTCTGCCGCATGCCGGTGCTCATGCGGCCCACCTGCCGCGAGCAATCGAGGTCGAGCCGCGCCGCCACCGCGGCGGCGCGGTCGCGGCGGCATTCCGGCCGCAGCCGCGCGAAGAAGTCGAGCACCTGGTGGCCGTTCATGCGGCGGAAGAGCCTGGCCTCGCCCGGCAGGTAGGCGGTGCGGCCGCGCACGGCGAGCGATTCCCGCTCGCAATCGAAGCCGGCGATCCGGGCGCTCCCCGACGTCGGGCGGATGTAGCCGAGCAGGAGCCGCAGGAGTGTCGTCTTGCCGGCGCCGTTGGGGCCGAGCAGGCCGAAGACCTCTCCTTCGCGCACGGCGAGCGAGCAGCCGTCGAGCGCCGTGAAGGCGCCATATCGCTTCGTGAGGTGGTCGGTGTGGACGAGCATGCTGCGGTCAGGTGACGAAATAATAGCCGGCCAGCGCGAAGGCGATGATGGCGACCGCGCGGCGGACGATGCGGGCCGGAAGCCGACGGGCCACGGCGGAACCGGCGAGCCCCCCGGCGACCGCGGCCACGGCCATCACGGCGGCATGCGGCCAGGAGACGTCGTGCCCGCCCACGAGCGAACCGGCCGCGAAGAGCGCCGCGGCGGCCCCGTTGACCACCATGCCAAGCACGTTTTTGACGGCGTTGAGCCGGTGGATGTCGCCGAGCCCGAGGAGCCCGAGCACCGCGAGCATGAGGATGCCGATGCCGGCGCCGAAGTAGCCGCCGTAGATCGCGACGAGCAGTTGCAGCCCGCAGGCGAGTGGAATGCTTGCGGCCCGCGGCCCGGGGATCGAAGCGGCGCGCACCAGATAGGGTTGCGCCGCAAACAGAATCGCCGCCGTGAGGATGAGCCACGGCACGAGCGCGTCGAACAGAGACGGCGGCAGGGCCACCACGAGCAGCGCCCCGGCCACGGCGCCGGCGATGCTTGGCACGAGCAGCCACCGCGCCCAGGGCGGCTGGCCGACGCGTTCGCCGGAATACGCCCAGGCCGCGGCGATGGCGCCGGGCCAGAGTCCGATCGTGCTCGTGGCATTGGCCGTGACGAGCCGCGAGGCCTCAGCGGGCAGGATCGCGGCGAGCACCGGGAAGGTGAGGATCGTGCCGCCGCCGGCCACCGAATTCACCGCCGCGGCGAGAAACGTCACCGCCGCGAGCAGCGCGAAGCCCGCGGCCCCGCCCCAGTCCACGGGGCCGGCAACCGCCTGAACCGCGTCGATCATGGTTGGGCCTGCGGCAGCGGTTTCGCCTGCGGCGGCAGTTGGGCCTGCGGCGGCAGTTGGGCCTGCGGCGGCAGTTGGGCCTGCGGCGGCAGTTGGGCCTGCGGCGGCAGTTGGGCCTGCGGCGGCGGATCATCGTACTTCCCGGTTCCGCAGTCGATCACGGCATAGCCGGCCCAGAAGAATGGATGCCGCGCATCGGGAAGCACTGCGCCGGGCGATTGCTTGAGCCGCGGCTCGCGGGCAGGATCGGGCTGCTCGGCGCCGACGAGTTCGACCGCGCGGTGCCAGCTTTCGGCGACCGACGGCGGCACGGCGTCGTCGGCCGGAACCACCGACACGTCGCGGATGAATTCCTCGACGAGATCGACAGCGAGTTTCCCCCCGGTGCGCCAGCGGCTCACGACCGCGGACCGGGCGCCGGCCGCCAGCAGGTCGGTGGCGGCGAAGAAGAGATCGTCGCCGGCGCGAGGCGGCATCTTCGCGAGGCCGCCGGCCATTGCCGTCTGGAACCCCGGCAGCACGACGAGCCGCGGCCGCTTGCGCGGTGGCAAGAGCCAATCGCCAAACGTCACGCCCCCCTTCGCGGCGATTCCTGCCACGAGCGTTCGGCCGGCGATCGGCCCATCCCCGGTCAGCTCGTCGAGGATCACGAGCGACTCGCAGAGCGAGGCGACGGCCGCCGGGGGCACGGTGCGGCCGATGCCGTCGATCGGCACCACGCGTTCGCATGCCTGCGCGAGGCGATCGATCGCCTCTTGCGCGGCCTCCGGCTTCAAGCCGCGAAACATTTTGCCCGCGCGCACACCGACAGCGCCGCCGGCCCGCCCCGCTTCGAATCGCAGCACGGCCAGGCTGCGTGTGGGGCAGTAGCGGATGCGGCAGACATCCCGCAACAGCTGCGCTTTGGGCGCATCGGCATCGGCAGTGGGATCGTCGGCCGCCACGTTGCGGGCCGACCCGACGGGCAGCAGTTCGAACGGCAGATACCAGAGCGGGCCATCCGGCACGATCACCAATTCGTCGATCTGCTCGCCGAGCGCGACCTTCGAGTTTTCGAAGAGCAGCCGTTCGAGCCGCTCCGCCACCGGCCGCCAATCGCTCTCGAGCAAGCGTTCCGTCGGCACCGGACCGATGGCATCGACGAGGCCGATCGCCTTCGCGAGCGCCGCGATCTCCTTGGCGACGGCCGCGGGGTTTTGCACCTGCCATGTCGTGGACTGCGCGTTCGATTCGAGCGCCCCGAGGAGGCCCGCCGCCGTCCAGTGAAACGACAGGATGAGCCGTCGCGGCGGGAGCCTGCGCTGGATCTCCTGCATCGGCGTGAGCGGCGGAAAATCGAACTGCGTCGGATCCCGCCCCGCTGCGATCGCGGCCACGAGCTCTCCGCGGCGCTGCGCGAGCTTCGCGTAGGCGGCCCAGGCGTCGTCGCCCGCCCGCGGCTCCGCGGCCGCGTCTGCCGGCACCTTGCCCTTCTCCAACAGCGACGCGGTGAGCTGTGCCCCGCCCCGATTCATCTCGTCGATCACGCGGGCGAGTTCCTGCTGGCGGGCGAGCAGGCCGGCGCGGCGGGCCGCATCAGCGGGTGGCAAGGCATTCGCATCGGCGGCGATGAGCGCCTCGATCGCCGTGCGGCGGCCGCCGAGCGGCTGGGCGGCGAGCCACCGCGCGCGGAGCCGCGCCTCGGCCGCCTGCAGCAATGCCTCTTTGCCGCGACGCGATGCAACGGCCACCCAGGTCTCGAATGATTCCGGACGGCGGCCGGAAGCCGCGGCGAGCGCGGCGAGCGGATCGGCCGTGAAATCGCGCGGCGACGGATCGCCGAGCAGCTTGGCGAAGAGCGCGTCGGCCTGCCGGTCGGAGATGTCGCTCGATCCCGAGAGCAGCGATTCGGCGAGGATCGCCGTCTGGAAGAGCCGCGGCGAACGCGCTTGGGCGATCGCCAGCGCCCGCGAGAGATCGGCATCGCCACTCGACGTGTCGCCCGCGGCGTAGCCCGCCAGCGCCGCCGCATAGGCCGCCTGCGCGCCGCACGCGCCTTGCCCCAGCCCGCCCCGCATCAGCCGGCCATCGATCTCGCCGAGCAGTTTGGCCGCGGCCCGCGGATTGCCCGCTGCGGCGGCCGCCTCGGCCTGCATCGCGAGCAGCCGCGATCGCAGCGACGGGAAATCGCCCCGCGCCCATTCGGCGGCATTGGCCAGTGCGCCGGCCACGTTGGGATTGCCGGCCGCCATGTGCGCGGCGAAGGCGAACCGAAACGCCTCTTCGAGCGCCCGCAGATCGCCCTGATCGGCGGCCGTAAACGTGGCCTCCTCGAAATACTTGACGGCTGCCGCATGCTGGTCGCTGTCGAGCGCGATCCGGCCGAGCACGATGAGCGCCCACGCCGTGAGCGGATGATCGAACTGGTTCTCGACGAGCAGGCCGCGGTTGAGCAGTGGCGCCGCCTGCTGCGGCTTGCCCTGCGCCCAGTAGGCGATGCCGAGCGCGACGTCGATCCACGACTGCGAATAGTGATTCGGCGCCGCGGGCCGCTTTGCGAGCGCCTTCGTCGCCTCGTCGAGCGCCGTGGCCTCGCGCGACAATTCTCCGAGGATGTCGGCGCGTCGATAGAGCGCCATCGCGAGTGCCCGCATGATCTCCTGCGGGCGGATCGGATAGAGCGCGGGCGCCGTGAGCACGCCCCCTTGCTTGAGCACCTGCTGCGGATCGGCCCCGCCCATGCGGATCGAGATCGTGTCGGGGATCGCGGCCGACACCACGTTGCGTTGGGTGCGGCCCCACGTCGCCTCGTGATCCCGCGGCACGGGCCTCAGCCGCTGCTGCGGAAACTGGACCGCGAGGAGCCAATCGCGGTGGGTCGCCGCGAGGAGCAACGCCTCGTCGTAGGCGGCCACCGCCTCGCGAAACCGCCCGAGTTCGAACTGCGCCTCCCCGACGACGGCCGCGTTGGCGATCGCATCGATCCAGCGGACCGCGCCGGCGCGGATGCCGCCGCGATACTCGCGCGAGGCGATGTCGAGCGCCGCCGCGAAATCTCCCATCGCGAGTGCAGCGAGCGACTGGTCGTAGCCCGGCCCGGGAACGGTGTCGCCGCCGGGCAGCCCGCCCAACCCCGGCTGCAAAACGATCGGGCCGGCCTCGGCGCCCTGCGGGAAAGCCCGCGGCGCCGGCCAGAGAAGCAGGGCAACGATCAACGCGTGGCGGACGGTCTTCAAGCCGCTCATGCCCAAGTTGTACCCGAAGCAGCAGCAATCGAGCGCCGGCAACGTCGCATGACCACGCCAGCGGTCTGGGAAGCCTGGGCCGCGGCGGTGGCAGTCTGGGCAACATGCCGGATGCGAGCCTGGCCCGACTGTGACGGTTCTTCAAAGTTTCGCGGTCGTGACGGTCGATAGCGATGTCGAGCCCGACGAATGGTTCGGGCACACGAGGCAGAGGCACGACCATGGCCCCCACGGCACGCACTCACAACGAACGGCACGCGACCACCGCGGTCGCCCTCCTATCTTTCGGGCTCGCCGCGCTCTCGCTCACGGGCTGCCAGGTCGACGTCGGGGGCCAGACGCTCCCGAGCGCCTATTACCTGCAGGACGACATCCAATACTTCCCCGCCGGCCCCGAGTTCAAACTCGCGAAGGAAGCCGCCGCCCAGAAGGCCTACAAGAAGGAACTGGCCGAGAACGACGGCTGCAAGACCTGCCGGTAGGACAGGCTTCAGCCTGTCATGGCTAGGTACACGCAAAACATCGCCATCCAGGCGATTTTTGCTTTTCGGGCTCCGCCCTCCGTACGACAGGCCTCCGTGCCTGTCTGTCTTCCCGCGAGTCATCAGCCGTCAACTCGCCCAAGCCGGCTTCGGGTGACCCGTACCCCATCGCCGGACGCTCGCTTCGGGCATCCATGCCCTCCGCTCGCTCGGATGCCGCCCGCGCTTCGCCATCCTGGCTGCGCTCGGCGGCATACGCCGGCTCCTGGGGCACGGGTCACCCGAAGCCTCCTCCAGCGGTTTATTTCGGAATGCGGGGAGGCCCGGGGCTGCCTGTACCTTCTCGCGGGCTATGGAAGCGAGCGCAGGCAGGATGCCGAAGCGAAGCGGACATGCAGTGAGCGGAGGACAGGATGTCCGCAGCGAACGTCCGCCGAGAGGGTAAAGGCAGCCCCGGGCCGGTTGGGCGAGTTGACCCCCTTCAGCCAGCCGCTTGTCATGCCAGCCGTCCGCGCGTAAACTCGCCGCCCGTGGGTTGACGGCCCTTTTTTATGAGTCACAATCAGTGACTCGTGGGTTTTCGGCCCTTTTTTCGCTGGGCGGCCACGAATGATGCGATCTTTCGGATTCATCTCGCATGTCTGCCGCCCCGGAATTGCTGATCGGCGAGCACGTTCGCACGCTCGACGAGCGATTTCGGCTGGCGATTCCGCCGGAGCTCTCCGAACCGCTCCTGGCGTCGGGCGCACGGCTGGTGCTCGCAAAGGAGCGGGCCGGCTGTCTTTCGCTCTGGCCGGCCGCGATCTGGAAGCCGCGGATCGATGCGGCCGTGGACGTGGTTCGCAGCAAATTGCAGGCGGGGCTGCTCGCCCAGCGGGTGGGGCAGCTGCAGGATCTCGGCCGGCTGCTTTCGACGCGGCACAAGGTGGTGTCGCTCGCGGCCCGCGGGAGGCTCGTGGTGCCCGAGGGATTCAGGGATTTTCTCGGCGTGGAGCCGGGGGGCGACCTGCTCGTGGTGGGAGCGGCGGTGTGTGTGGAGCTTTGGCAACCGGCCGCCTGGACAGCATTCGTTTCGAGCGAGATTCAAGAGTTTCGGCGACGGATCGACGAACTCACGGCCTGACGATTTTTGGCCATGCCCGGATGAGAGGAGCGGTTTGACCTGTCGGTCTCATCCGGCCAGGAAACACGAACGCCAAGGAACGGGCCCCATCAGCACGGATGCTGCCGAGGGACCTCCTCCGGGCATGGCCTCTTTTTGCCGAACGCGCACAATGGCTGCAGTTCATTGACACACCGCGAGAGCCGTTCGTAAAGTGTTGAGAGGGCGGTTTTTGCGGCGTTTTCCGCTGCGCTGCCGCCGGCCTCGACGCTCCCTCTGGATCAAGACATGGCTCGCAGCGTGCCCTGCTGGGGAATCGACATCGGGAAGTGCGCGCTGAAGGCGGTTCGCTGCCAGGCATCGTCGGATCCGCGCAAGATAAACGCCGACGCGTTCGACTACGTCGAATACCCGATGCTGCTGACGCAGCCGGAGGCTGATCCCGTCGAACTGGTGCGGGCGGCCATCGCCGAATTCGTCGGCCGCAACAAGCTCAAGGGCACCCGGGTGGCGATCTCGGTGCCCGGCCAGTCGGGCCTCTCGAAATTCATCAAGCTCCCTCCGATCGAGGCGAAGAAGATCCCCGACATCGTCAAATACGAGGCACGGCAGCAGATTCCCTTTCCGTTGGAACAGGTCGTTTGGGATTGGCAGCGGCTGCCGGGCGGCATGGAGGAGGGGGGCTTCGTCATCGATGCTGAAGTGGCAGTCTTCGCGATGAAGCGGGAACAGGTCTTCAAGGCGCTCGCGCCGTTCACGCAGGCGGGCATCGAGGTGGACGTGGTGCAGCTCTCGCCGGTCGCGCTGGCGAACATGGTGATGTTCGACCAGCTGCCCGATCCGGCCACGGTCGATCCCGAGAAGCCTCCGGCCTCGATCGTGCTCGTGTCGATGGGCGTCGATTCCACCGACCTCGTGGTGACCAACGGCATGCGGATCTGGCAGCGGAGCATGCCGATCGGCGGCAGTAGTTTCACCAAGGCCATCGTGCAGGGCATGAAGCTCACGTTCGCCAAGGCCGAGCACCTGAAGCGCAATGCCGTGCGGGCTGAGGATCCCAAGATGGTCTTCAAGGTGATGCGGCCGGTGTTCAACGAGTTTGCCGCCGAATTGCAGCGGTCGCTCAACTATTTCACCGGTTCCGACCGCACGGCGACGATCGGCAAGGTGTTGCTGCTCGGCAATGCCACGCGGCTGCGGGGCCTCTCCGATTTCGTCGCCAAGCAGCTGCAGCTCGACGTGCAGAAGCTCGAATCGTATCGCGGCCTGGAAGGCGCGGCGGTGACGTCGGCGCCGGCCTTCCGCGAAAACCGGCTCGCGTTTGGAACCGCCTACGGCCTCGCGCTGCAGGGCGCTGGCAGCGCGGCTATTCGCTCGAACCTGCTGCCGCGTGAGATCGTGGTCGATCGGCTGATCGAGGCGAAGAAGCCGTGGGCCGTCGGTGCCGCCGCCGGGCTGCTCGCGGCCGCGGCGATCAGTTTCGCCGGGATCTTCTTCGCGTGGACGACCTATGCCCCCGATCTCTACGCCGCCGCCTTCGCGCAGGCCGACGGCGCGAAGAACCAATCGGGCGCCGCGATCTCGGCGTTCGAGGAGGTGAAACGCAAGCAGGAGGAAGCAATTGCGCAGCAGCAATACCTGCTGCGCATCGAAGACCGCCGATTCCAGATGATCGACATGCTGCGGGCGGTCGAGACGCTGCTGCCGAGCGACGACCCGGGCAAGGTGCCGGAAAACCCCGCCGACCGCAACGAGCTCCACATCGAGCGGATCGACTGCCAGTATTTTCCCGACCTCGCGACCTGGTTCACCGGCGTGAAGGCGAAGTGGGACGAGACGCATCCCGCCGAGGAGCCGAGCGAAGACGACGGCGACGTCGCAGCTGCCCCACCACCCCCCGCCGGTGAAGAAGGAGCCCCGCCGCCCGTCGATGGCGAAGGAGCACCCCCGGCTGCCCCGCCGGCGGTGACCGGTCCGACCGGACCAGGCTGGGTGGTCGAGATGAGCGGCTACCACTACCACAACGAGGATCATCACAAGCCGGAGGAGAGCGCCCAATTCGTCCGCTCGACGATCGTGAAAGGGCTGCTCGGCGAAGGCAAAAAGGTGGCGGTGTCGGCCGGGCCGCTCGCCGGCCAGCTCGTGAGCCCTGCCGACATCGGCATCGGCTTTCCCGTGATCGTCGCTTCATCGCCGGTGAAGCCGGTTCGCATCCCGCGGGGGGGCGATGCGGTGGCAAATCCCGCTGCACCGGCTCCTCAGGCTCCGGCGGAATCGGAGCCTGAAAAGATTCCCGACCTCACGCTCAGGCGGTTTGATTTCACGCTGCAGTTCAGCTGGCAGCCGACGTCCCCCGGAGCCCCGAAGCCACCCCCCGCCGCCCCGCCCCCGCCCGGCCCCGGCGCCGAAACCTTCTGACACACCCGCCCGCCACCCGCAATCCATGGTTCAGATCCCCGACAACGTCCGGCCGTATCTCGACTTCGTCGTGAAGCAGCATTTCTGGCTGCTCATGCCGCTCGTGCCGCTCTTGGTGCTGCCGCTCCTCTTCATGGCCAAGGGTTCGCTTGGGGAGCAGATCGTGGCTGCCCGCGGCCAGATCGACAGTCGGCTGTCGGCGCTCCAGAGCGTTCAGGGAGTGCAGCCGCATCCGAACGAGTCGTGGTCGGAGCAGATCAACAAGCGCACGAATGCCGTGAAGCGCGAGACACTCGCGGAATGGCAGAAGTTTTGGGAGAGCCAGCGTCCGCTTCGCGTATGGCCTGCCGCGCTCGGCGATGACTTCGTCCAGCGGGCGGCGACATTGAAGCCCGATGGCAAGCTGCCCCGCAAGCTGCTCGAGCGTTATCAAAATGGGGTGCGGTCGATCGTCCGCCAGATTCCAGCCCGCATGGGCGCCGACGAATCGATGGTCGATCCCGTGGCCGCTGCGGCCGGGCCCGGCGGTCCGCAAGGCCAGCCGGCTCAGCCGTTGCGTTCCAACAAGCTCGTCGTCTGGAGCCCCGAAGACCAGCAGCGGATTTACACGTCGTTCGACTGGGAGAAGCCGCCATCGACGATGCAGGTGGTGCTCGCGCAGGAAGAACTCTGGGTGTATGGATTACTCTGCGATTCGATCGCCCGGGTGAACAAGGTCGCGGCCGGCCCATACAACTCGCCGATTCCACTCGTGCAGCAGCTGGCGATTGGTTACGCCGCGGCCGAAGACGATCCGGGCGGCTCGCGCGGCGGCCGCATCATCGTCTCGGCCGCGCCCGCGGCGGGCGGGATGCCGATGGGGGAAGACGGCGCTCCGGCTCCGATGGAAGCAGCGGGGGGCGCTATTTCGCCCAGGCCGCCTCACCCGCGTTTCGGCGGAGGCGGCAGTCAGGGCCCCGGCGCCTTTGCGCCCCCTCCACCGCCATCGGAAGAAGGTGGCACGGCGCCTGCCGGCTCGCCGGACGACCCGCTCAAAAACTGGATCTATGTCGATTTCAACGGAAAGCCGCTTTCCGCGCAGGAACTCGCCGCTTCGCCCGATGTAACCATGGTTCATCTGATGCCGTTTGCGATCCGCGCAGTCGTCGATGAGCGCCATCTTGACGCGTGGCTCGTCGACCTCGCTCGCTCGCCCGTGCCGATCGACGTGCGGCAGGTGCGGATCAATGCCGGCACGACAGGAGGGCCTCCGCAGACCGGTTTTGCGATGCCGGAAGTCGGGCCCGCGGGGCAGTCCGCGACGGCGACGACCGGTCGCCGTCACGATGTCGTCGTGGAAATCCGTGGCACGGTGGCGCTCGCCACGCCCCCGGACGAAAAACTGCTCGGCATCGAGTCTGAACCAGTTGTGGAACCGGCCGAACCAGAGCCGGCAGAGCCTGCGGCAGGCGAGCCCGCGCCAGCCGAAGATGCGCCGCCCGAACAGGCGCCTCCCGAGCCGCGGGCCGCCGAGCCCGCGCCACCAACCGATGTGGAGCCAGCAGCCGATGCAGCGCCGCCGGCCGAAGCAGCGCCGCCGGCCGAGCCGGGGCCGCAGCCTGAAGAGCCGGCCCCCGCCGTCCAGGAGCCAGCGGCATGAAGCGCCCCAGCATCAGTGTGAATAAGGAGGCGATCCTCGATTTCTTCCTGCGGCACGTCGAGAAGTTCGTCGTCGCCCTGATCGCAGTGCTTGCCTGCGGCATGGTCTGGGGAGGCATCAGTGCCGTCCGCACGATGCCCGCCGGCCCCGGTCAGCTGCCGAAGGCCATCACCGATGCCGCGGGCCGCGCGACAAGCCATATCCAAGCGGCAAAGCAGCCGCCCGCGGATGCGGTCAAGCATCCGCAGCTCACGAAGCTCATCGATCCGTGGCGTTCGCCCGAGATCGCGGGGCCTCCGCCGCTGCCACTTTGGAACAAGCCACTCTTCGAGGAGCGATCGAAGCGGACCGGGCCGGAGGTCTTTCCGATCGAAGAACTGCGGGCCGTCGCGGGAGTCGCGCTCTTTCCCGCCAAGGACAATCCGGCGGGTCGCGCCGCCGACAGTCCCGTCGATGTCGAGCCGCCGCCCAAAAAAAAGCGGGAGAAGCGCGGCGGTCGCGCGGGAACGCAGCAGCCCGCGCCCGAGGGCGGCCTGCCGCCCGGCTTCGGGCCGGAGTTTGCTGGTCAGATCGGGCTGCCGGGCAGCCCACAGGCCGCAGCCGTCCGTGGCCGGCTCGTGCCATATTGCATCGTCACCGGTCTGATCCCCGTCGCGAAGCAGGAAGGTGATTATCGGGCGCGCTACGAGGGGGCGACCTACCGCGATCCGAAGCGAGACGAGCCCTTGTGGAGCGATTACCTCGTCGAGCGCACGGTGGTGGTTCCCGGCGACCGCGATAACTGGGAAAAGATCGACATGCGCGTCGTGGCGAAGCAGGCCCAGAAGGATTGGGCCGGCATGCAGCCCGAGCAGTTGCCACCCGGCTTCCTGCTTTCGCCCGATAAAAATCCCGGCGCGGGCGGCATCGCCTATGCCTCGCCGCTGCCGCAGCTCGTCGGCGACGCCTGGGGAACGGAGTCGATGCATCCCTGGTTCGTCGACCAGGCCCGCAAGGCGATCGCCGAGCAGGCAGCCGCCGCGAAACGGGCGCAGGAACAGACGGAGCCGGCGGTCGCGCCCGAGAATCCGCTCGCTGGGCCGGGATTCGAGTCGCCGCTCGATGCGCCAGAGCCCGGCCAGCCGGCGCCGCCGATGCAGCAGCCGAGCGGCTTCGGCATCCGCGTGGATGCCGCCGGACGGCCGATCGCCGACCTCGACTACCGGCTCTTCCGATTCGTCGATACGACGGTTGAGATCGGCAAGGCATACCGCTATCGCGTGCGGCTGTCGCTCTGGAATCCCAACTACAAACTGCTGTCCCAGTATCTCGCCGACGCGGCGCTGGCGAAGGACCCCAAACTGCCGTCGCAGCCGAGCAATGTCACCGAGCCTGTCAGAGTGCCGGGCACGACGAGCCTGGTCGTGCGGTCGCTGCAGAAGACGGAGATGAAGAAGTTCAAGCCGGGCATGGTGGAAGTGCTCGTGCTCGCGGAAGACGCCGCCACTCAGAGCTACACGCTGCGCAGCCTCGTCACCGAGATCGGCGGTCTCGCCAATGTCGACAAACGGCTCAACCGCCCCGCCGAGACCCGGGTGCGCGGCGCCGACATCGACACCAACAGCGTGCTCGTCGACATGCGCGGTCGCCAGGAAGATCGCACCGAGGCCCGCGCCGGCAAGCCCTCGCCGCCCCCCGAGCCCCTCGAGATGCTCTTCCTCCGGGAAGACGGCTCGTTCGAGATCGCCTCGGCGGCCGACTCGCAACTGCTCGTTGATCGCTACATCGGCACGCTGCCGATGCCGCAGGAGCAGAAGCCCGACCGCGACGAGCCACAGGCGCCCGCGGAAAATCCCTTCGGAAATCCGTTTCAGCGATGAGCACGTTTCACTTGCGAAAACCCTGTTGCCGCGTCCTGCCGGCCGCCGTGGCCATCGCCGTTGCCGCGTGGCTCGCGGCCGCCTCGTCGGTGCTCGCCCAGGGCGAGCCGAGGTACCTCGGCTGGCCGAAGGTGGAAAATGCCCGCGAGATGCGGGAGCTCAAGGACAAGCTCCGAGACGGCGCCGCGCTCGACGGCGAGGCGCGGGAGTTCGTCCGACAGACCGTGCTGCCGCAAGTGGTGCTCGACGAAAATCGTTCCACGATCGAGCGGACCCGGCGCCGGATGCGCGAGGTGTTGCTGACCGAGATCGCAGACGACAAGGCCTTTGCCGACGTCTCGCGGCTTGCCGCCGATTTCATGACGGCGGTTGCCCGCGATGGCGAGGCGGAACCGGCCGCGCGCGTCAACGCGATGCTGTTCGTTGGCGAGATGCGAGGCAAGGACGGCAAGCCGTTGCCACTGGTGCGGCCCGCGCTCGCCGCGGCGGCCGGTGATGCGCAGTTGCCGCTGGCGGTGCGGGTGGCCGCGATCGCCGGCCTCGGACGTCACGTCGATGCCTGCCGTGGCGACGCCGACGCAACCGCCGCGCTTGCCAAGGCGGCGGGACCGGCCATCATGACGATCCTCGCCGCGCCGGTCCAAAGCGACAGGCGGGCCGAACAGGAATGGCTCGCCGCGCGGGCGATTTCGCTTCTGCCCACGCTCGTGCCGACGGCCCCGAAAGCCGTTGCCGCGGCGCTCGCGGCGATCGTCGAAGATCCCGCGCGGGCCGCCGACGTGCGGGTGCGGGCCGCTGCCGCTCTCGGCGCGACGGCAGATGCGAAGTCGGAGATCAACGCCGCCAAATTGATCGACACGATCCGCGGCATCGCCCTGCAGTCGCTCGAGGCCGATGTCGCTGCGGCGGACGTGCGCCGATTCGAACGCGAATACCGCAGCCTTGCCGCCGGCCAGCAGCCCATCATGCAGCCCGGGATGAATCCCGCGGGCGGCAGCGATCCTGCGTTGAACACCCTTGCGATTCCGGAGCAGGCCTGTCGCCGCAATGCCTGGAGGCTCGTGACGCTCGCCGACGCGATCGACTCTGGCGACGGGAGGCCCGGGCTTGCCGCGCTCCTTGGCGGTTCCGCCGCGCCGGCAAAACAACTGGCCGCGACTCTGCGCGACGCGGGGCTGGCAATCGATCAAACGCCCGACGAGGAATCGGTCGTCGCGGCGATCGAGTCGATCAAGGCACCGGCCCAACCTCAATCCGGTGCACCAACTGCGGCCCCGCCAGCCGCCGCGCCGCAGGACCGGGCACCAGCGCCCACCGAGCGGCCCACCGCCCCGAACGCCTCTCCGTTCGACAGCCCTTTCTAGATACACGGAAAACACGAGCATCCTGCTCGTTTTTCCTTGGCGGGCTCCGCCGTTGACTAGCCCAAGCCGGCTTCGCGGGACCCGTACCCCGTCGCCGGACGCTCGCTACGGACATCCTGTCCTTCGCTCGCTCGGATGCCGCCTGCGCCAGCCAGAGCGCCTCCGCTTGGCCATCCTGGCTGCGCTTGGCGGCATACGCCGGCTCCCGGGGCACGGGTCACCCGAAGCCTCCTCCTGCGGTTTATTCAGAATGCGGGGAGGCTCGGGGCTGCCTGTACCTTCTCGCGGGCTATGGAAGCGAGCGCAGGCAGGATGCCGAAGCGAAGCGGACATGCAGTGAGCGGAGGACAGGATGTCCGCAGCGAACGTCCGCCGAGAGGGTACAGGCAGCCCCGGGCCGGGTTGGGCGAGTTGAGCTTATTTCTTTATCAGCTCGCGGACCGTCATGCCCGACGGGATCATCGGCAAGACGTGCTCCTGATACGGCACCTGCACGTCCAGGAGCGCGGGGCCGGGGGCGTTGATCAGCCGCTCGAGCGCCGAGGTGAGGTCCTTCTGCTCGGAGATCGTCTCCGCCTGCCAGCCGAAGCCCTTCGCGATCGCCACGAAGTCTGGGTAGCGGCACTCCGGCGAGATGCCGTCGCCCTGCCCGCAGGCCTCGGGGTTCTCGATCGGGCCGAGGTAGGTGTGGGCGCGATTGCCCTTGAAGAAGCGATCCTCCCACTGCACCACCATGCCGAGGTGCTGGTTGTTGAGCAGCAGCACCTTCACGGGGATGTTTTCGGTCTTGCAGGTGGCGAATTCCTGGATGTTCATCAGGATGCTGCCGTCACCATCGATGTCGACGACGATCGCGTCGGGGTGGGCCACCTTTGCGCCCATCGCCGCCGGCAGGCCGAAGCCCATCGTGCCGAGGCCGCTGGAGGAGAGCCAGGTTCGTGGATGGCGAAACTTGTAGAACTGCGCCGCCCACATCTGGTGCTGGCCCACGCCCACCGTGACGATCGTGTTTTTGTCGGCCGTCAGCCGCGAGAGTTCGGCGATCGCCCGCTGGGCCACGATGCCCGGATAGTTCGTGTCGAAGGAGAACGGATCCTCCTTCTTCCACGCGTCGATCTGCGCGTACCAGGGTTCGAGCGACGCCGTGGGCTTCTCGACGATCTTGTTGAGCTGGTGGAGGGCGTCCTCGACGTCGGCCACGATCGGCACGTGCACGAGCTTGTTTTTATTGATCTCGGAGGGATCGATGTCGATGTGGACGATGAACCCGTGCTGGGCAAACTCGCTCACCTTGCCCGTCACGCGGTCGTCGAACCGCACGCCGATCGCGATCAGGAGGTCGGCCTCGTCCACAGCGTAGTTGGCATACACGCTGCCGTGCATGCCGAGCATGTCGAGCGAGAGCCGGTCGTCGCCGGGATAGGCGCCCAAGCCCATCAGCGTCATCGTGACGGGGATGCCGGTCTTCTTGACGAGCTCCCGCAGTTCGTCCGAGGCGTCGCCCGTGATCACGCCGCCGCCGGCGTAGATCACCGGCTTCTTGGCCCGCTTGATGGCCGCGGCCACCTGGGCGATCTGCTCGGGATGCGCCTTGCGGGCATCGGGGTGGTAGCCCGGCAGGTTCATCGGCGCGTCGTAGTCGGGCACGATGTTGGTGAGCTGGATGTTCTTCGGCAGATCGACGAGCACCGGCCCGGGCCGGCCGGTCGTGGCGATGTGGAAGGCCTCGCGCATCACGCGGGCGATGTCGTTGGCGTCGGTCACGAGGTAGTGGTGCTTCGTGATCCCGCGGCAGACCTCGACGATCGGCGTCTCCTGGAAGGCGTCGGTGCCGATCACGCTCGTACCCACCTGGCCCGTGAGGGCGATCAAGGGCACGCTGTCCATCTTCGCGTCGGCGATCGCCGTCACGAGGTTGAGCGCGCCGGGGCCGCTCGTCGCCATGCACACACCGGGCTTGCCGGTCGTTCGCGCGTAGCCCTGCGCCGCGAAGCCGCCACCCTGCTCGTGCCGCGGCAGGATCGTGCGGATCTTGTCCTTGAATTTCGTGAGCGACTGGTGGAGCGGCATGCTCGCGCCGCCCGGATAGGCGAAGATCACGTCCACGCCCTGGCGAATCAGCGACTCGACGACCACATCGGCCCCGCTCGCAAACGCTTCGGCGGCTTTGGGTCGGGAGGCGGTGGCCATGGGGTGGGTCCTCGGGGCGGGAATGGGCGGGAAGAAAACGCTCCTCAAAAATACACGATAAACGGGGGCAGGCGTCAGGGGGGCGTTTTGCCGCTCAAAGCGGCTTTTTTCCGGCTCGCCCGGCGCGCTTCCTCGAGGCTGAACGCCGCCGGGGGGGGGCGGTAGTGACGTCAGGCCTGGAGGGCCGGGTTAAAGCCAGCGAGCGGAGCTCGCCAAGGAAACATGAGCAGGATGCTCATGGTTTCCGTGAAGCAACCCTCCCACCGACCCCCCCCGGCTCGTCAACAGGTAGGGGGGCCAACGTCTCACCCTCAGGACAGGGGAAGGCTCGTGGGTCGGCGGAAGCTCGAGGAGCATGAGGAACTTTCGACCTTCTGGGGAAAGAACCGCCGTAGGTCGTGGAAGGAGAAAGTTTCTCCGCGACGAGACTTCTGCCGCCCGCGAGCCGGCGCGCTTCCTCGAGACTGAAAACAGCCGCGAGGCCGCTAAGATAATCGCGGTGTCTGAACCCATACGGCCCGCCCGGCGCTTGCTTGGGCTGGCGAAAACGCTCGAAACGCACAGCGGGTTCGCCGACGTCGTCGCCAGCCTCCGCGCGGGGCATGGCGGCACGATCGGCGGAACCTGGGGATCGAGTTCTGCGCTCACTGCGGCGGCGTTGGCCCACGCGATCGAAGCGGGTGATTCGCCCGGCGTGCTCGTCGTCGTGCTGCCTCATGCCGCCGATGCCGATGCGTTTCTTGACGACGCTGCGCTCTTCACCGATCGGCCCGTGGCGCTCTTGCCCGCGCTCGAGAGCCTCGACGACGAATCGCTCGCCGACGATCCCGCCAGCGCCGCGCGACTCGCGCTCGTGAAGCAATTGACGATTGCTCCCACCGCACCGCCGGCGATCATCGTGACGAGCATCCAGGCCTTGCTCGCGCCGCTCGCCGATCCGCGCGAGATCGAGGCGAGCACCCGCCGGCTCGAGGTGGGCGGCCGGCTCGACCCCGCGGAGCTCGCCGACTGGCTCGCGGCCCGCGGCTGGCAGGCGGCCGACGCGATCGACCGCCCCGGCACGTTCGCCCGCCGCGGCGGCATCGTCGATCTCTTCGCGGTCGATTGGGACCGCCCCGTGCGCATGGAACTCTTCGGCGACGAGATCGAGTCGCTCCGCACGTTCGACACCGTCTCGCAGCGAAGCGTCGAGAAACTCGAGAGCATCGACCTCACGGCGCTTGCGCTCTCAGGCACAGGCGAGGCGGGCGGGCCGCAGCGCCGCACGCAGTTGGCCGACATCGTGCCGCCGGGATCATGGTGGGTGCTCGTCGAGCCGGGGGAGCTCGCGCAGGAGGCGAAGCGGACATTCGACCGGCTCAATGGGGCTGCGGAAGTCTCCGACCCCGAGGAGGTCTTCGCGCGGATCTACCGGTTTCCGTCGGTGACTCTCGCGTCGGTCGCCCAATCGAGCCTCGAGGCCACGGCCACGCTCTCCATCGAGAGCGTGGAGCGGTTCACCGGCGTGCTCGACCGCGTGTGCGAGGAACTGGCGACGGTGGGCCGCGATCAGGAGGTGTGGATCGTGGCGCCGACGGAGGCGGAGGAGAAGCGGCTCGCCGAGCTGCTCGCGGCGAGCGCACCGGCGAAGTCGAAGCGGCTCCACTTCGCCCGCGGCCACCTCTCGGGCGGCTTCCGGCTGGTGCCGGAGAAGCTCGTGATCGTGTCGAGCGCCGAACTCTTCCGCCGCGAGGATGTGACGGTCCGCGCGCCCAGGCACCGGCTCACGCGGGCGATCGACACCTTTCTCGACCTGCACGAGGGAGACTACGTCGTGCACGTTGCCCACGGTATCGGCCGGTATCGCGGGCTCAAGCTGCTCGAGAAGCAGGATCGCACGGAGGAGTTTCTCGAGATCGAGTTCGCCGAGAGCACGCGGATCTACGTGCCCGCCTCCTGCATCGAGCTGGTGCAGAAATACGTCGGCGGCACGAAACTCGCCCCGAAGCTTGCGAAGATCGGCGGCACGCTCTGGGCGAAGCAAAAGCTCGCCGTGCAGCAGGCTGTGGCCGACATGGCCGCCGACATGATCCAGTTGCAGGCGCGGCGGGCGGAGCGTCCCGGCATCGCGTTTCCCCCCGACACCCCCTGGCAGCGGGCCTTCGAGGAATCGTTTCCCTTCGACGAGACGCCCGACCAGCTCACGGCGATCGAGGCGATCCGCGGCGACATGCAATCGCCCAAGCCGATGGATCGGTTGCTCTGCGGCGACGTCGGCTTCGGCAAGACCGAGATGGCGATGCGGGCGGCCTTCAAGGCGGTGGAGGCGGGCTACCAGGTGGCCGTGCTCGTCCCGACGACCGTGCTCGCCGAGCAGCACCGGCGAAGCTTCGGGGCGCGGTTCGCGGAGTTTCCCTTCACGGTCCGGGGGCTGTCGCGGTTTCAATCGGCGCAGGAGGAGCGCGACACGCTCGAGGGGCTCGCCCGCGGCGCGGTCGACATCGTGATCGGCACCCACCGGCTCGCGCAGGCCGACATCCACTTCGCCAACCTCGGGCTGCTCGTCGTGGACGAGGAGCAGCGGTTCGGCGTCGACGTGAAGGAGAAGCTCAAGGCGCTGCGGGCGAGCATCGACGTGCTCACGATGACGGCCACGCCGATCCCGCGCACGCTCCACATGTCGATGCTCGGCATCCGCGACATCTCGAATCTCACCACGCCGCCGGCCAATCGCATCGCCGTCGAGACCCGCGTCTCGCGGTGGGATCAGGCCCTGATCAAAAGCGCGATCGACCGGGAGCTGGCCCGCGGCGGGCAGGTGTTTTTCGTGCACAACCGCATCCACGACATCCACAAGGTGGCGCAGCGGCTCGCGCAGATCGTGCCGGAGGCGACGATCGGCATCGGCCACGGCCGGCTTTCGGAGAGCGAGCTCGAGGAGGTGATGCTCGACTTCGTGGCGGGCAAGACCGACATCCTGCTGGCCACCACGATCATCGAAAGCGGCCTCGACATCCCCAACGCCAACACGATCTTCGTGGACGAGTCCGACACCTACGGCCTCGCCGACCTCCACCAATTGCGGGGTCGGGTCGGCCGGTCGCACCACCGCGCGTATTGCTATCTGCTCGTGGACGAGACGGCCCAGCTCACGAGCACGGCCGCTCGCCGGCTCCGCGCGATCCAGGAATTCTCGAGCATGGGCGCGGGCTTCTCGCTCGCGATGCGGGATCTCGAGATCCGCGGCGCGGGCAACCTGCTCGGCACGCAGCAAAGCGGCCACATCGCGACGGTGGGCTACGAGCTGTATTGCCGGCTGCTCGAACAGGCCGTGCGCGGAATCAAGTCGCTGCCACCGGCGGAGCCCCCGCAGGTGAATATCGACCTGCCCGGCGAGGCCTGGCTGCCACGCGACTACATCCCGGACTTCCGCACGAAGATCGACGTCTACCGCCGGCTCTCCCGTGCGACGGCGCACAACGAGATCGACGACCTCGCCGGCGAACTCGCCGATCGCTTCGGCCCGCTGCCGCCCGAGGCCGGCCGCCTGCTCGACACCGCGCGGCTGCGGGTGGCCGCGGCGGCGCTCGGCATCGACACGATCACGAGGCATCCGGGCATGATCATGATCGGCCACCACGACCGCTCCGCGATGGCCGCGCTCCGGAAATCGGGCCGGCCGGGCGCGGCGAGCCTGCGGATCGTCGACGAGAAAACGGTCGTGTTGCCGGTGGATTCGGCGGTCGCGGCCAGCCCGGAGAGGCTGCTTTCGGCCCTGATGACGCTCTTGCGGCAGCGGGAAGGGCGGGCCTATAGTCCCCGCCCTTCCAAGGCTGCCGCACATGAACCAACCGGGCCTGCGCCCCCGTGAATCGACGTCGCTGCGTTCGGCGGCCGCGATCGCTTTCTGCGCTGTCCTGGCCGCGCTGAACGGGCTCCGCGATGCACACGCGCAGGGCGCCGTAGCGCCGGCGAGCACGGCGATACGGAATCTCGTGCCGAGCGTGCCCGAGGCGGTGTCGCGGCCGGAGGGCTGGCCGGGGGCGAAGCCGACAAAGGGCAACAACCACGTGCTCTCGAGCATCCGCGACAATCCCGACGCGCCGATCGTGCCGCTCACCGCCGCCGATCTGGCCGGGCGTCCGGCCGCCGACGGCGGTGTCGTGCAGGCACAGTTCGTCGAGCCTGCGGCCGCCGAGCCGGCCGCCGCCGCTGCACCGCCGACAGGCTCGATGTCGGAATCGCTGTTGGCGAAGGCCGAGTCGCTCGACACTGCGATCGTGGTCGCGCGGGTCGGCCCCGAGGTGGTGCTCGCCGGCGACCTGCTCACGCCGAGCGCGCTGGCGTGGCTCGAGAAGGTGTCGCCGGGGCTCAAGCCGGAGCAGATTCGCGAGCTCAAACTGCAGATCTGCAGGCAGGTGCTGTCGCAGCATGTCGAGTCACTCATCATCTACGTCGATGCCTGCCGCACGATCCCGGAGGATCGCCTGCCCGAGATCGAAAAGAAGGTGAACGAGGCCTTCGACCAGCAGCAGCTGCCGCGGCTCATCAAGGACGCCGGCGTGGCGAACTCGGTCGAATATGAGCAGCTCCTCAAGGCTCGCGGGCAGTCGCTTGATCGCATCCGCAAGACGTTTTTCGAGCGGGCGCTCGCCCAGCAATGGGTGCAGCAGAAGGTGACGAGCGACGAGGAGATCCCCCACGCCGAGATGATCGCCTGGTATCAGAATCACCTCGCCGACTACGACTTTCCGGCGAAGGCAAAATTCGAGCAGCTCACCGCTCGGATCACGCCGACGCAGACCCGCGATCAGGCCTGGAACAAGCTTGCCGCGATGGGTAACGACGTGCTCGAAGGGAAGCCGTTCGAGGAAATCGCCCGCACGCGGTCGGAGGGGCCGACGGCCGCCTCCGGCGGCGCGTATGACTGGACCACGAAAGGCAGCCTCGCCTCCAAGGTGCTCGACGAAGCGATCTTCCGTCTGCCGTTGGGGCAGTTGAGCACGATCCTCGAGGATGGCTCGGCCCTGCACATCGTGCGGGTGACGGAGCGGACCGAAGCCGGCCGCACCCCGTTCGTCGAGGCCCAGGTGGGCATCCGGCAAGAACTCATGGACGAGCGGCGGAAGCGGGAAATGGACGACTATCTCGCCAAGCTCAAGGAACGCACCCCCGTCTGGACGCTCTTCGACGGCGAGCCGCCCATGGCCACGGCTGGTGGCGGCCGCGGCACGGTCGCCCGCTGACGCGGTCTGCGTGACGAGCGAGCCCGGGTCGGCGGAAGCTCGACGAGCATTCGGACCGAGTCTTCGAGGGCCACCGCGAGGCGACTTCTGCCGCCCGGGCGAGCGGTCGCGTTTGGGACCAGATCCGCTTGCGGAGCAAGCGGTCTACTGTGCGGTCTACTCGAGGAGGCGGGCTCCGCCGGAACCGCCGGTGTCGATTGTCGGCCAGTCGGTCGCTGGATAGACTGCCGGCTCGTCGTGTCTTGGCAGACGCAGCCAGGCGGTTTCCCAGGAGATTCGCACCGATGAGTGCCACTAACGCAAAGGCAGCCGCCGCCCCGTCCCCCGCCCTGCCGTGGCCCGGAACCCACTCCGGCGGCACCGCGCGGCTGGAGATCGACGGCAAAACGGTCGAACTCCCGGTCGTCGTCGGCACGGAGGGAGAGCGCGGCCTCGACATCGCCAAGCTGCGGGCCCAGTCGGGCGCGATCACGCTCGACGAAGGCTTCGTGAACACGGGCTCCACGACGAGCGCGATCACTTATCTCGACGGCGAAAACGGCATCCTGCGCTACCGTGGCTATCCGATCGAGGTGCTCGCCGAGAAGTGCGACTTCGTCGAGGTGGCCTACCTGCTGATCTACGGGAAGCTGCCCACGACGCCGGAGCTCGACTCCTTCCGCACGTCGCTCTCGCACCACACGATGATCCACGAGGACATGCGGAACTTCTACACGGGGTTCCCGCGCGACGCCCATCCGATGGCGACGCTCGGCAGCGTGGTCGGCGCCCTCTCCACCTTCTATCAAGACTCGCTCGACGTGCGCGATCCGCGGCAGGTCGAGGTGAGCGTGCACCGGCTGATGGCCAAGCTGCCGACGATCGCCGCCTACAGCCACAAGAAGTCGTGCGGCCAGCCGCTGATGTATCCGAAGAACGACCTCGGCTACTGCGAGAACTTCCTCCACATGATGTTTGCGGTGCCGTGCGAGGACTACCACATCGATCCCGACTTCGCCGACGCCCTCGACATGCTGCTCATCGTGCACGCCGACCATGAGCAGAATTGCTCGACGTCGACCGTCCGCATGGTGGGCTCGAGCGACGCGAACCTCTTCGCCAGCATCTCCGCCGGCATCTGCGCCCTCTGGGGGCCGCTGCACGGCGGTGCCAACCAGGCCTGCGTGGAGATGCTCGAGAAGATCGTGGCCGACGGTGGCGACGTGAAGAAATACGTCGATCTCGCGAAGAAGAAAGACTCCGGCTTCCGCCTCATGGGCTTCGGTCACCGCGTCTACAAGAACTACGACCCGCGGGCCAAGCTCATCAAGGCGACCTGTGACAAGCTGCTCGCGAAGATCTCCCGCCATGACCCGATCTTCGACATCGCCCAGCAGCTCGAGGAGGTCGCCCTCGCCGACGACTACTTCATCGAGCGGAAGCTCTATCCCAACGTGGATTTCTATTCGGGCGTGATCTACCGCGCCATGGGGATTCCGGTGCAGATGTTCACGGTGCTCTTCGCCATGGGACGGCTCCCCGGCTGGATCGCCCACTGGAAGGAGATGCACCAATCGCCGACGAAGAAGATATGCCGCCCGCGCCAGATCTACTCCGGCGAGACGCTCCGCGACTTCGTCCCGATCACCAAGCGCACGTAGGCACGTGGCGTACGCCCCCATGTGGCGTACGCTTCCGGCGTGCGAAAACGCTTTCCCCAACCATGCCGCGCCGCTCGCCGGGGACAGCAGAAGTCGCCTCGCGGAGAAACTTCCTCGCTTGGACGCCAAAGGCACTTCGGTGCCGCTGGGGCTCGAAAGTTCCTAACGCTCGTCGACGTTCCGCCGATCCCCGCCTCGCTCCTCGCCCCATGTGGCGTACGCCTCCGGCGTGCGAAGTGTGGTGCGACAGGCTGAAGCCTGTCCTACTTTCGCTTTTCGCGGAAGAATTCCGAGAGGATGCGGCCGCATTCGTCGGCCATCACGTGGCCGGTGTGGTCGACGCGGTGGTTGAGTCGCGGATCTTCGAAGAGCCTGTAGAGCGATTCCACGGCGCCGGCCTTCGGGTCCGGGGCGCCCCAGATCACGACGGGCACGCGGGCCTGCAGGATGGCGCCGGCGCACATCGGGCAGGGCTCGAGCGTGACATAGAGCGTGCAGCCCTCCAGCCGCCAGGAACCGAGGGCTGCGGCGGCTTGGGTGAGCGCGATCATCTCGGCATGGGCCGTCGGATCCTCGAGCTGCTCCCGCTGGTTGTGGGCGCTGGCGACGATGCGGCCGGCCGCCACCACGACGGCCCCGACCGGCACCTCGTCTTCGGCGGCAGCGGCGCGGGCCTCCTCGAGTGCGAGCCGCATCCAGCGGTCGTGCTGGCTGCCGCCGGGCAGGGAGAAGGCGAGTTCGTCGTCGAATGCATCCATGGGGAGATGATGGCAGTGTAGCAATGCATCGGGTACGATTTTTCGACCGGTATTTCCGCCGGCTTTCCCCTTCGAGGCTTTTCTCCATCATGGATCCGACCACGCTCCTGCTCCGCTGGGCCCACATTCTCGCCGCGATCGTCGCGATGGGCGGCCTCGTCTTCGCCCGCTACGGCCTGCTCCCCGCGCTGGCGGAGGTGGACGAATCGACCCGCGACCGGATCCACGAGGCGATCCGCCGCCGCTGGCTCCCCTGGGTGATCGGCGCGATCACGGTGCTGCTCGCCAGCGGCCTTGCCAACTTCCTGATCTTCAACGGTCGCGTGAAAGCCGAGGGGTGGGCCGACGGCGCCTGGATGCGGCAGACGAGCTACCACGCCCTCTTCGGCGCGAAGTTTCTGCTCGCAATGGTCGTCTTCTACTTTGCCAGCGCCCTCGTCGGCCGCGGCGCGGGCACCCAGTGGGTGCGCAACGACCGGGCGAAGTGGCTGAGCGTGACGCTCGGCCTGTCGCTCGCCATCGTGCTGCTCTCCGGCTGGATGCGGCAGCTGCACACCGGGCCGAACCTGCCCCTCGCGGACGGCGGCGTGCGGATCGAGGAGATCGAGATCGAACGGAAGTAGCGATTCCGGAAACGTCGAGCGGAGGCCACGCGATGGACAAGAAAGAAAAGAAGCGCATGGAGGTGCTGCAGCAGAAGATCGCCAAGTTGCAGCAGCAGCTCGCCGGGGCGAAGAAGCAGCCCGATGATCCGGCCGACATCCCGCGGCTCGAGAAGGAGCTCGCCGCAGCCCACGTGGAACTCTCCGCCCTCAAGAAAGCATAGGCGGCATGGCAGGTTTTTTTGCGAAGCTATTCGGGGGGAAGCCGACGATCGACATCGGCCGCCGGTTCGAGCGGCTGCACGAGAGCATCTCGGGCACGATGTCGAGCTTCTACAAGGCCAAGGACACGACGACGGGAAACGTGGTCGGCCTCAAGATCCTCGATCCGAAAAAGCTCGAGCCGATCGAGGGACGCTACAAGGGCCTCGGCAAGCCCCCGGAAGGTGAGATTGGCTCGCAGATCACCGGTCCCAACATCGTGAAGACGCTCGAGTGGGGCTCGACGACCGACGCGCGGCAGTTCATCGTGCAGGAGTTCGTCGAGGGGACGATGCTTCACGCGCTCATCTCCGCGAAGAAGCCGTTGCCGCCCGCGAAGCGGCTTGACCTCGTGCGGCAGGCGGCCACGGCGATCGCGGCGGTGCACAAGGCAGGCTTCGTGCACCGCGACATCTGCCCGCGCAACTTCATCCTGCGGCCCGATGGCCGGCTCGTGCTGATCGACTTCGGCCTCACCGTGCCCGACAAGCCGGTCTTCCTCCAGCCGGGCAACCGGATCGGCACCCCGAACTACATGGCGCCGGAAGTGGTGCGGCGGCGGCAGGCCGACAAGCGGCTCGACGTTTTTTCGTTCGGCGTGACGGCCTACGAGATCTGCACGCTCGACCTGCCCTGGCCCAGCGGCAAGTCGGGCAGCGCGGCCATGACGCACGATTCACCGCCGATCCCGCTCCGCGACCGCTGGCCTGAGGCGCCGGAGCCGCTGGCCAAGGCGATCGAGGCCTGCCTGGAGGCCGAGCCCAGCCGGCGGCCCGAGTCGCTGGAAAAGTTTCTCACGCTCGTCGCCCGCCTGTAGACCGCGGGGGCTGTGACAGGGCCCTTGAAGCCGGAGGGCATTGTTTTTAGGCTTTCCGGCTCACAAATCACGACCGTCTGTCTCTCGTTTCTCCAAGGACTCCCAGCCATGACCATGGACAAAAGCCTCCGCGTGCGGAAAGGTTCTTCGAGCGCCCGCGGCGTGCTCTCCCGCGCCGAGCGGATTTCCAAACTGCAGGAGCAGGAGCGTTGGGCGGAGGGCCGCAGCCCGCTCGGTCTGCCGAAGGTTCGCGTCTTCAAGATGTCGATGAAGAAAAAGAAGAAGGCCAAGGCAGAGGAAGGCGCCGAGGGCGCTGCTGCCGGCAAGGCTCCTGCTGCTGCCGCCGCCAAGAAGAAGTAGTCGGCCGCCGGCGCTCGGTGCTAACCGAGCAGTGTGGCCGCGGCATGCTGGCCCGAGGCGATGGTCTGAGGAATCCCCACGCCTTCGTAGGCGGCGCCGGCGATTGCGAGCCCGGCGATTCCTTCGAGCCGCCGCCTGATCGCGGCGACTCGCTCCACGTGGCCAAGGTGATATTGCGGCATCGCGCGGGTCCAACGATCGATCTGCACGAGCTTCGGCGTGCCGCGGGCGCCGATCACGTCGGCCAATTCGCGTCGCACCAGCGCGACGAGGGGCTCGTCGTCGAGCGCGGCGGCGCTCGGATCGAGCGCGCCTCCCACGAACGTCCGCACGAGCACGTGCCCCTCGGGGGCGCGGCCCGGGAATTTCGAGCTCGAAAAGCTCGCGGCGAGGATGCGGCGGCCCTCGCTCCTCGGCACCACGATGCCCGCAGCATCGAGCGGATGGGCGACATCGTCGCGGGCGAATCCAAGCGACACGACCGCCGAGCCGGCGTATTCGATTCCCCCGAGCGCGGCGGCGAGTTCGCGATCCACGCCGCCCACGATCGCCGCCGCGGCCGGCGCGGGCACGGCCACGACGACGGCATCGGCATCGAGCGACGTCGCGATGCCGCTTTGCGGCTGCAGTTGCACCCGCCAGCCGCCGGTCGGGTGATCCAGCTGGGCAGGCCGGTCGAGCCGCTTGAATCGCTCGAGCCGCTCGACGGTGGCCGTGAGAACGTCGACGCCGGACGTCGCGAGCTCCCGACCGAGGGCGAGCGGAAGCGTTTCCATGCCGGCCGCGAGCGTGACGAATTGGCCGTAGCGGGCGCCGGCGGCATGGGATGCCGCGCCGGTCGATCGCAGCCGCAGCCGCTCGCCGGCCGAGAGGCTGCCGGAGCGACGCTCCATCTCGAGAAATTCCGGGCAGGCCGCGGCCATGCTCAGCTTCGCCGGGTCGGCTGTCCAGATGCCGGCCACCAGCGGCTGCACGAGCCGTTCGAACGCCTCGCGGCCCAGGCGGCGCACGGCGAAGCGTTCGAGAGATTCGTCGCTGCCGGTGCCGCGCGAAACGAATCGCTCCGCGGCCACCCGGAGCCGACCGGCGGGTGAGAGCAACGGCGTGGTGAGAATGCTCGAGAGCCTGCCGGGCGCGAGCAGCCGAAAGCCCGCAGGCACGGGCACGGCCCGGCCACGGCGGAGAATCAGCGCCCGGCGCACCCGTGGCTCCACGCCGAGCAGTTGTTTCGAGAGCCCCAGCCGCTCGACAAGCGCGGTGCCTTCCGGCCGCACCGCCAGAAAGCTGTCAGCCGACCGCTCCACGAGCCAGCCATCTCGGCGCACCGTCTCGATCACGCCGCCGAGCCGACCGCTCGACTCGACGACCGTGACCCGCCAGCCCGCCGCCACGAGCGACTCGGCGGCCGCGAGCCCAGCGAGTCCGCCACCGATCACGACGGCCCGCCGTGAGGATGGCTGCGTCGTTGCGGAGGCTGCGATGTTCATGGGCGGGAGGCCGGGAGCGGCGGGGATTGTCGGCAGTGTAGCCGGAAGCTGGGGAGGCTGGGGTGGCCTCGGCTGTTTGTCGAGCCAGCGCCGCAAGATGCTCTGGACCAGGAAGGGGAGGAAGCCTACGTTCCCCGGCCGATCCGCGGCCCGCCGGTCGGTGGGGTGGATCGATCCCAACGTTTTCGGAGGACTTCGTCGTGGCCACCCTGCGGAGTGTGAGTGCTCTCTGTTCGCGTTTTCTTCTCGCGTGCGCGGTCGCGATCGCCCCGTCGGTCAACGGCGTCACCGCAGAAAACGCCCCGTCGAAAAAACTCGCTGCGCCTCCGAAGCTGATGCGGCTGCCCTCGTGGATCGAATCGATCAGCGAACGCACGGCGAAGGAGAAGAAGCCCGACACGATCGCCGCACCCAAGCCGCCTGCCGCCGAGCCCGCAGCAGCCGCGCCGGTCGAAAAGGTCGAGGCCACCACTCCCACACGTCCCGTCGCCACGCTCACCGGTGGCTGGGCGGAATTGCCCGCCACCCCGAAAGCCTCCGAGAAGCCTGCGGCCGAGGAAGGAGCGAAGGAGTCTTCCGAGCCGGAGCAGTCCGTTTCGCCCAAGGAGCCCGCGCCGCCGCAGGAGATCGCCGCGCCGTCGCAGGAAGTGGCTGCCACCGAGCAGGTCGCGGCCCCGGTGCCGAAGGCGCCGATGGAATCGGCCACGCTCGCGATCGATCCGGCGAGCTTTCGCGGCGTCTATCCCGGCAAGACCACCCGCGACGAACTCGAGGCCGGCTGGGGCCCAGGCGAGCCGTTCACCCGCGAGGACGGCACGGCAGGGTTCTACTGGAATGTCGAGCCGTTCGAACGCGTCGAGGTGGTCCTCGATGACGGCGTCGTCGGCTCGATCCGAATCAAGCTCGTCGAGCCGGTGCCGGTGAAGCAGCTGGCCGAGCAACTCGAGCTCACCGATGTTCGCACCGTGTCGATCCTCGACGAGAAGGGGATCTCGGTCGGCGAGGTCTTTCCGGAGCGGGGCGTCGTGATCAGCGTGAAGCCCGGCACGTCGTCGGCCGTCGCACTGCTGCTCGAGCCGCTCGACGCCGAGGCATTCGTGCTCCGGTCGGAAGGGGAGCTCGAGGAAAACACGGCCCTCGCGCAGGCCGATCTCCAATACGCCGTGCAGATCGATCCCAAGCACGTGCGGGCGCAGCGGATGCTGCTCGTCCTGCTCACCGATCAGGGCCGCTGGCAGGAGGCGCTGGCCGTCGCCGAGTCGGTCGCCAAGCTCGACGAGACCGACATCTGGACGCAACTCAAGCACGCGAGCGTGCTTCTCGCGCTCGGCCGCACCGACGAGGCCCGCGCGAAGGTCGAAGCGGTGAAGTCCAAGAGCGACATCGCCCCGCTCGTCACCGCGCAGACCGCGCGGATGCTCGGCCGCATCGTACTGGCCTCGACAACCCCCGACTATCAGACGGCCGTGAAGCACTTCGAGGAGGCGATCCGCACGACTGCCCCGCTGCTGACGAACGATTCCTCGTCGATCCAGAATGCCGCGCGAGATGTCATGCTCGACGCCCATCTGGGGACGGCGCTGGCCATCGCCAAGGGCACCTGGCAGCAGAAGGGCCGCGTGATCCCCAAGTGGATCGCCCGCAGCGAGACGCTCGTCGGCGAGTCGAAGCTGGAAGGGCTCGAGCGCGATCAGATCGAGATGCATCTCTGTCGCGGCGCGCTGGCCGCGGCCGCAAGCTCGGGTGAAGGCGTCGAGTCGCTGCCGTGGGTGAAGCGGCTCCTGGAGGTGCGCGAACGGCTCGGTGAGCAGATCAAGGATCCCGCCCGCCGCCAGCAGATCGACTGGGAAACCGGCCGCGGCCTGGCCGACGCCCTCACCGCCAGCCTCGCCCGAGGCGACTCCTCCGACATGCTCGAAAACGCCACGCTCACCGCCGCCTACCTGGAACGCGGCGCCCAGCAGCGGCAGCTCAGCGACGCCGAACGCCGCGACGTGGGCGAGCTGCTCTTCCGGATCGGCATCCTTCACAGCCTGCAGAAGGGCGACCACGCCACCGCCGTCACCTGGTTCGACAAGGTGGTGCCGCTCTGGGACGGTAACCCGGCCTTCCGCGAGGCGGGCGCCGCCGGCCAACTCGGCGAGTCGTTCGTGAGCATGGCGATCTCCTACTGGCAGGTGAACCGCCGCGACGACGCCCTCGCGATCAGTCGGAAGGGCGTCGATCTGATGGTGGAGGCGGTCGATCGCAAGGAACTCGACGAACGCGCCCTCGCCGTGGCCTACGGCAATCTCTCGACGATGCACGCCGAGGAAGGGGACGACGAGCAGTCGAAGAACTACGCCGAAATGGCGACCCGCGCCGAGGCGAGCGGCACGATCGTGAAGTAGCGCAGGCTCGACGCGCCCAACCCGGCTTCGGGTGACCCGTACCCCGTCGCCGGACGCTCGCTGCGGGCATCCTGCCCTTCGCTCGCTCGATGCTGACTGCGCTCCCGGCATCCTGCCTTCGCTGGTCAGCAACGCCGGCTCCCGGGGCACGGGTAGCCCGTAGGCTCACGCTCTGCAGTTGCGAGCGTGAGCCTACGGGCGGCTGGCGACGAGGGCCGGCCACCAGCTGCAGAGATACCAGGCCCGCGGCGTCGTCAGCTCGGCGAAGAGCTCGGGCGAAAACGTCGCGCCGGGCGAGGCGCCGCCGAGCACCTCGTCGATGAGGCCCCGCGGCCGCGTGTAGCGGACGACCCGCGCCGTGTCTTTCGTGAGGCCGGCGAGTGCGACGGCGCGATCGATCGCGTCTTCGAGGAAGCCGATCCGGTCCACGAGCCCGGCCTCGAGCGCCTGTTTCGCCGTGAAGATCTGCCCCGTGGCGACCTTGGCGATCTTCTCGTCGTCGAGCTTCGGGCGACCCGCCTTCACGATCTCCTTGAACCGCGCGAACATGTCGTCGACGAGCCCCTGGAGGATCTTCCGTTCGCGGGCGGCGAGTTCGGGAGATCGCTCCTTCGTAGGGCTGAGCATCTCCTTGAGCGGGCCGCTCGCGATCGAATCGTCGGCCACGTCGAATTTCTTGAGCATCTTCGACAGGTCGAAGTGCGGGATGATCACGCCGATCGAGCCGGTGAGCGTGGCGGGCTCGGCGAAGATCACGTCGTCGCGGCCGCCATTGGCCATGGCCACGTAGTAGCCGCCGCTGGCGGCGATGCCCCCCATGCTCACGACCACCGGCAGATCGCGGTCTTTCGCGATGCGGCCAAGGCGATAGTGCAGCTCGTCGCTGCCGCTCACCGTGCCGCCGGGGGAATCGACCCGCAGCACGATCGCCTTGACCGCGTCGTCCTCCTCGATCTGGTCGAGTTGCCAACGGGCGAAGCCCTGCCCCCCCATGATCGCGCCGGAGAGATCCACGAGGGCCACCTTGGCGGCGGCCGACTTCGAGAGTGAGTGATACTTCTCCACCACGTGGCCGTCCCGTTGGAAGTATTGGGACACAGCCCCGGCGCTCGACAGGGCTGCCAGCAGCGAGATGCCGGCGATCGTCCAGGCGATCCGGGTGCCCCAGCGGCCCCACAGGCTGCCCTGCTCGAGAATCACCCGCGTCACCGGCGGCGGTGAGGCCGGGTCGATGAAAGGCCGCGTGGAAGGCTGCAGCGTCCGCTCGATGTCCATGGTTCGAGTCTTTCTCCTGCGAATTATGTTGCCAGTTTCCGCCTCCCATCGCTACCTTCTGGATCGCGATCGAGCGTGGATCGTAATCGATTGATCTGGTTTTTGTTGTGCAGCGAGGAGTGTGGCGACGTGATTGTATGCGTGAGCACGGAATGCTTTCCGGAATTGCCGCTGGCGAAGGCGATGGAGCGGCTGGCGGAGCTCGAGTTCACCGCGGTCGAGATCGACGTGCATGAGCACGGCGGCCATCTCACGCCCGCAAAGGTCGCCGCGAATCCCGAGGCCGCGATCGCCGAATGCAGCGACCTGCAGCGGCTACGGCCGGTGGCCATTTCCTTCTCCGCTCCGGAGACACCCGAACTCTATGACCGCTTCACCGCCTGCTGCCGACTCGCGAAGTCGCTCGGGATCGTGACGATCGTGGTCGATTCGTCGGAGCTGGGCACCCCGTTCAACGGTGAGATCGAGCGGCTGCGGAAGATGGTGGCCATCGCTTCCGGCCTCGGCGCCGTCGTGGGCGTGAAGACCACCCGCGACCGCATGACCCAAGACGCCGAGACGACCGCCTCCCTCTGCCGCAACGTGCCCGGCCTCGGCGTCGCTCTCGATCCCAGCCACTTCATCTTCGGCCACAAGAAGCAGGCGTCGTGGGAGCCGATCCTGAAATACGTCTGCCACGTGCACCTGCGCGACACGAAGCCCGAGTCCTTCCAGGTGCGGATCGGGCAGGGCGACGTGGAATACGGCAAGCTCGTCGGCCAATTGCAGCGGGTCGGCTACAAGCGTGCGCTCTGTGCGCATCTGCCGCCGATCGAGGGCGTCGATCAGGTGGCGGAGCTGCGCAAGATGCGGCTGCTGCTCGAAAGCTTGCTGTAGGGTAGGTCTTAGCCTGCCTCTCACTGGGCTGCAGTTTGTTGTCTGCCGCATTGGTCGCCGGCGGTAGCATGCTCAGAGCCGGCGGACTTTGCCGTCGCATGCTCGTGGATGATGGTGAGTCCTGTGTTGCAGGCAAAGTTCACCGACTCTTGCGCGTGCCACCGACCGACTCCTCAGCATCGAGAGCCGTCGTACAGCCGAGTTCGGCCACGAGCGCGTGGTCTGCCTCGGTGAGGCGGCGGCCGTGGGCGCGGGCGAGCGCGAGGCGGCACCAGCAGTCGGCGGCGAGGGCGAGGCCGTCGTCGCCCGCGGCGTCGGCGTAATGCGCGACGGCGACGACGCTCACCAGTTCCCGCACCTCCGCGGAGAGGCTGCCGATCTCGAGCTGCCGCTCGGCGAGCTGCCTGCCGTGGCGGCGGACCGCGCGGTCGATCCGCAGGGCGACGCGGTCGAGCGATCGGCGGGCCTGGGCCGCGTGGGAGCGCAGCGTGGCGTCGAGAATGGCCACGTCGGGCCGCGGGCCGCGCGCGAAGCGGCCGATCCGCCATCCGAGCCAGGCGGCTGCACGGCGGGAGGCGGTCGCATCGCGGGCCAGCGACGCGAGCGGATGGTGCTTCACGAGCCCCTTGAAGAGCGCGAGGCCGAGCAGGTCGCTCTCCCCCTCGTAGACCGTCACCGCGAGATGGTCGTGAAACGAGTCGCCGAGCGGATGACCCACGAGAAACGCGCGGCCGCCATGCACGCCGAGCGCATCGATCGCCGACTCGCGGACGCACTCCCCCGCCATGATCTTGGCGGTGATGGCCTCCAGTTCGCCGGTCTCGCCGGCGTCGATGCAACCGGCCGCCCACGCGGCGAGGGCATCGCAGGCCAGCGTCCGCGCCGCGATCCGTCCGAGCCTGCCCTGCACGAGCTGCCGCGCGCCGATCGGCTCGCCCCAGGTCCGCCGTGAGCCGGCGAAGTCGCGGGCCTGGGCGAAGAGGATGCGGAGCGTGCCGGCGGCCTGCGCCGCGAGCGTGATCCGTCCGCGGTTGAGCCCGTGCCAGATGATCTTCATCGCGTCGGGGCGGCCATGCCGGTCGGCCGGCGGAGCGAGCAGGTCGGCGGGATCGACCTTGAATCCATGAAACTCGAGCGCGGCGTTGTGGGCGTGCTTGAGCGGATGCAGCGGATAGCGGCGCAGCCGAAACGTCGCGTCGTCGGCGGCGGGCAGCCGCACGAGTGCCACCGCCGGCTGGCCGTCGAGCATCGCGAGCAGTTTGACGAGCCGGCCGTGGGTGGCGCCGGTGATGAACATCTTCGTGCCGGTGATGAGCAGGCTGTCGCCCCGCCGTTCGAACGTCGCGGCGACGGCCGAGAGATCACAGCCGGCGTCGGGCTCCGTCGCGGCGAAGATGGAGAGCGGCAGGCCACGGGCGAGGCCTGGGAGATGGCGGGCCTGTTGGCCGGGCGAGCCGAAGGCGGCAACCGCCGCGACCGCGCCGATTGACGAGTGGACGGAGAGCATGCCTGCAGCCGTCGGCACGTTGGCGGCCATTCGCGTGATCGATGTCGCGAGCTCCTGCATCGTGCAGCCGGCGCCGCCGAACGATTCGGGCACGGCCAGTCCCCAGAAGCCGGTCTCGCCGAGTGCCCGCTCCGCTTCGGCAGAGAAGATTCCCTGCTGCCGGGGCGGCGCATCGGGGATCGGCGGTGCAGGAAGCCGCGAGGCTTCTGTGGGTGGATCGTAGAGCGCGTCGGCCGCCCGCAGGCCCGCGATGGCTGCTTCGGCCCGTTCGAGAATGGCGGCGACGGAGTCACGCAGCGGTGCGGCGGCCGTACTCCCCGACGATGCGAAGCCGCCGCCGTCGACATGCGAATGCCAGAGGCACGAGGCGAGACTCGCGGCGGCGCGAACCAGACGCTCTTGGGGTGGCGCGCCGGAGGCGTGCCCCACGGGAATCGTCGCGAGCCAGGCGGGCGGCTGTTGCTGGGCCGCGGCGTCGAGCACGCTGCGGAAGTTCGCGGCGATCGCCCGCCGCTTGAGCTTGAGCGAGGCCGTCGCCTCCCCGCGCGACGCCTCGAACGGCCGGCCGACGAGCGCGGCCCGCCGCACCCGCCAGCCGCGCGGCAGCCTTGCCTGCCGCCGCGCGAGCCGCCGCGCAAGCCAGGCGAGCACCCGCGGATGGCGAAGCGCCTGCTCGCGGCTCCACACCCGCAGCTTCATCCGGCGGATCGCCGCGCGCAGCACATGAGGCTCCGGCACGATGAGCGCCACCGGCCACCGCAGGCCGTCGCCGAGCACGCAGGCCTGGGCAACGGCCGGGTCTTCGGCAAGCGCCCGCTCCACTTCCGCGGGCGGAATCTTCTGCCCCGTGGCGAGGACGATCCCGTCGGCGATCCGGCCGGTGATCCGCACCTGGCCATCGGCATCGATCTCGGCGAGGTCGCCAGTTTCGAGCCAGCCGTCGGCTGCGAGTGGCGAGCGTCCATCAAGATCGCCCCCCGCGGGCACGTTCTCGACCGCGCGGCCCGGCGTCCGCACGAGCAGCTGTCCGCAGGTTTCAGGGCGCGCGTCGATCCTGAGTTCCACGCCTTCCAGGGCCGGTCCGACGAACCCGGGTCGCATCGACCGCGGATTGGCGAGTGTCACCACCGGGCCCGCCTCGGCGAGGCCGTAGCCCTCGACGAGCGGCAGGCCCCATGCTGCGAAGGCTCGCGCCGTCCGCTCGCGCAGCGGCGCGCCGCCGGAGATGCAGACGCGCACGCGTCCGCCGAGGGCGGCCGGCAGGTCGGCGATCGCGCCCTTTCGCACGGCCTGCTCGAGCCGCTCGAAGAGGGCGGGCACGCCGAGGATCACCGTCGGCGGCACCGCCCGGCAGGCGTCGAAGAGCCGCCGGCGGTCACGGACGAGATTCAGGCAGCTGCCGCGCACGAGCGCCGTGTAGAGATCGCCCGTGCGTGCGAGGCCGTGGCTCATCGGCAGCAGCGCGAGCCGCACGTCGCTGGGGTCATCGAGAAAAACGGCGCTTGCCGCCGTCGCATTCCAGGCGAGTGCCCGCTGGCAATGCACCACGCCATGGGCATGCCCGGTCGTGCCCGAGGAGAGGAAGAACGCGGCGGGGGCATCGGGGTCACAGTCGGCGGCATGCCGCTCGAGCCTGGCTGCGAGCCGGCCGCGATCGCAGCTCGGGGCAGTGGCGATCGCGGGAAGATCGATCACGGCGAGGCTGCGGGGCAGATCGTTCGCCGTGAGCGCCGGCCGGCCGCCGCTGAACACGATCCCGTGGGCCGCGAGCCAGCCGAGTTGCTCGCGGAGCACGCCCCGGGATTCATCCGCATGCAGCGGCACATGCACGATGCCCGAGAGCAGGCAGGCGAGATCGACGACGATCCACTCGATCGATTGCGGCCCGACATGGGCAAGCCGGTCGCCGCGGCGAAGGCCCGAGCGCTCGACGTGCGCGGCGAGGTCCACGGCCGCCGCGAGAATCGCCCCCCAGCTCATGGCTCCGGCCGGCTGCGAGCCATCGATCACGGCCGGCCGGTCGAAGGCGTCGTCGCACCGCGCGACCAGGAGTTCGACGAGCGACGCCGCGGCCGTCGGCGTCATGAATCCACCCGCTCGAAGAGAACCGCGATCCCCTGGCCGAGGCCGATGCACATCGTCGCGAGGCCGAGCCGCGCCGAAGATTGCCGCAGCGTGTGGATCAACGTCGTGGTGATCCGAATGCCGCTCGCGCCGAGCGGATGACCGATCGCGAGCGACCCGCCGCGCACGTTCACCTTCTCCGGCGCAAGCCCAAGCGCCTCGATGCAGTGGATCGCCTGCGCGGCGAAGGCTTCATTGAGTTCGACGAGATCGATCGCGTCGAGTGCGATGCCGGTGCGATCGAGCAACTTGCGCGTGGCGGCGATCGGCCCGGTGCCCATCGCGGCCGGTGCGACGCCAACGACCGCCGTGGCCACCACGCGGGCGAGCGGGGAAAGCGACTGCCGCCGCGCCTCGGCCGCCGACATGACGACGACCGCCGCGGCGCCGTCGCTCACAGGCGCGCTCGTGGCCGCGGTGATCGTGCCCACCTTCGGCAGGAAGGCCGGCTCGAGCGCGGCCATCGCCTCGAGGCTCGTGTCGCGGCGAATCGACTGGTCGTGGCGGGCCTCGACGATCGCTCCCTCCTCGTCATGGCCGAAGACGGTGACGATCTCGTCGGCGAAGAGGCCGGCGTCGTCGGCGGCGGCCGCCTTGCGGTGGCTCTCGAGCGCATAGGCCTCCTGGCGGCGGCGCGAGATGCCGTGCGCGGCGGCGAGCTGCTCCGCCGTCATGCCCATCGAGAGCATGCCGCGGCTCGACCGGGCGAAGGCCTGCGGATGAATGTCGATGCTCGAATCCATCGGCAGGTGGTGCATGTGCTCGACGCCGCCGACCACCTGCACGTTTTCCGCGCCGGCCGCGATCGCGTGGCAGGCCTGGGCGAGCGCCTGCAGGCCGGAGCCGCAGAGCCTGTTCACCGTCGTGCCCGCGACAGCGAAGGGCAGCCCGGCCAGGAGCGCCGCCGTGCGGGCGACGTTGCCGCCGAGTTCGCCCCGCTGCTGCGTCGCGCCGAGCACGACGTCCTCGATCGAATCGGAGGCGACGCCGCTCCGCTCGACGGCGGCCTTCACGACGGCGGCCGCAAGTTCGTCGCCGCGAACGTGTCGGAAGAGGCCGCGCTCGGGGTGCGACCGGCCGATGGCGGTGCGAGCGCAGGCGACGACAACGGGCGTGGTCGCGGGATCGGGCGCAGAATGTCCGGGGGTGTGCCGCATGGCGTCTGGTCAGTCCTCCGTCGTGAAGCGGCCGCCGGTGCGGGCCATCTCGATGAGCCTCGGCGTGGGGTGCATCCGCACGCCCAGATCGGCGAGCGGCTCGAGGCGGCGAATGATCTCGGCGGCGCCGAGCGAATCGGCCCAGGCGAGCACGCCGCCGCGAAAGGCGGGGAAGCCGAGGGCGTGGATCACGGCGAGATCGATGTCGCGGCCGTCGCGGACGATCCCCTCGTCGAGCACGCGGGTGGCTTCGAGCACCATCGGCAGCAGGAGCCGGTCGGCGATCACGGCATCGGTGACCGGCCGCGAAGGCAGTGCGTAGGGGGCCACGAGATCGGCCACGCGCTCGTCGGGCCGCACGATCTTCGGCCGCCCGCCCTTGGGATCGCGGCCGTCTGAATAGAGGTAGAATCCGCTTCCACTTTTGCAGCCGAGCCGGCCCGACCGCACGAGCGCGGGGATCACCGGCGAGGCCTCGATGCGGTCGCCGTAGGCGTCGTTGAGCACGAGCCCGGCGTAAAACGCGGTATCGAGCCCGATCATGTCGTAGAGCTCGAGCGGCCCCATCGGCATGCCGAACGACCGCGCCACGCGATCGATCCGCTTCGCGTCGCCCCCTTCGCGGAGCATCTCGACCGATTCGTGCAGATAGGGCATCAGCAGCCGATTGACGAGAAAGCCAGGGCTGTCGTGGACGACGATCGGGCACTTGCCGAGCCGCTTCGCGTGGGCGACGGCGATCGCGATCGTGCGATCGCTCGTGGCGGGGCCGCGAACCACCTCGACGAGCGTCATCCGCCGCACGGGGTTGAAGAAATGGATGCCGCAAAACCGGGAGGGATCGCCGAGCGCCGTGGCGAGCTTCGTGATCGGGTTGGTGGAGGTGTTCGTGGCGATCACCGTGTCGGGATCGACCATCTGCTCGATCTCGGTGAGCACCTGCCGCTTCACGTCGGTTCGCTCGACCACGCTCTCGATCACGAGATCGCTCCCCGCGAGGGCCGAGAGCTGCGTGCCCGTGCGGAGCTTGCCGGCGAGCGCGAGCGCCCGCGCGGGATCGGTCCGCTTCGTCGTGCGGTCCCAGGCGGCCTCGTCGAGGATGCCGCTGACGCTGCGGGAAAGAGCTTCGGGCTGCACGTCCACGAGCGTCGTGCCGAAGCCGGCCCGCACATGGCTCGCCGCGATCCCCGCGCCCATGATCCCCGCGCCGACGATCGCTGGCTGATGCATGGCCGGGGCATCGGGTGCCGGCGCGTCGATGCCGGCGTCGTGGCGATTGCGCTCGCCGATTCGAAACACCCGCACGAGCTGCGCCGCGACCTGCGAGCGGGCGAGCGCCGCGAAGGCCCGGCCCTCGATCCGCCCCGCTTCCTCGGCGTCGATCTCCGAGCCGGCGAGAATCGTCGCGAGGATCGTCGGCGGCGCCGGGTAATGCCCGCCGGTGCGGCCGAGGATCACCGCCGCCGACGTGGCTTCGAGAAACGACCGCTCCTCCGGGGCGAGCGGGCACGGCCCTGCCATGCGCGCGCGGCGGACGAGAGCGCCGTCCTGCTCGCGATGATGATCGATGAGCCTGCGGGCCGATTCGAACGCCTGCGCGGACGGTACGCAGGCATCGACGAGGCCGATGCGGAGCGCGGTGGCCGCGTCGATCGGCTCGCCGCCCGCCGCAAATTCGACCGCCGGTCCGGGGCCGATGAGCCGGGAGAGCCGCATCGTTCCTCCCCAGCCTGGCAGCAGGCCGAGCTTCACCTCAGGGAGCCCGAGCACCGTGTGCGGCTCCGCGGTCGCGATGCGCAGGTCGCAGGCGAGCGCGAGTTCGAGCCCGCCCCCAAGGCACACTCCGTCGATCACGGCCACGGTCGGCCAAGGGCGGCTGGAAAGCCGCTGGAAGAGGCCGCGGCCGGTCGCACAGAGCCGTTCGATCTCCTCTGCCGGCAGCGCTTTGAGGGTCTTCAGGCGATTGATGTCGGCGCCCGCGAAAAACGATCCCGCGCGGGCCGAGAGCAGGACGACGCCCCGCGGTTCCGGGCCGGCATCCAGCCAGTCGAGGACGTCGGCAAGATCCCGGATGACCGCCTCGGTGATCACGTTTTGCCGGTGTTCGGCGACGTAAAACGACAGCACCACGAGGCCGTCGTCGAGTCGCTCGGCGGTGAGCGTTCGGCGACCCCGTTCGGGGTCCCGTGCAAGGGCCGTCATGGCTGTGATTCCGTCTGGGGCGGCTCCCGGCCCGTTCGCTTGCCTGAACCGGGAAAACCGCTAGTGTATCGGGACTTTTGCAAGCTCCATACACGGAGGTTTCGGCCGGCCATGAAGTTCGCTCCGACCAGTGCCAACCCCTCGTCTGCGTGCCTCGCCGGCCGCACTCGCGCCCTCGAATCCTGGCCGCTGCTCTTGGCCGCGTGGGTCGCGCTCGTGGCGATCGGCGCGGTCGGGCGGCTCTGGCAGCCGGGCTGGAACGTGACGCCGATGGCGGGCGTCGCGCTCGCGGCCGGCGCCGTGTTTCCGCATCCGCTCCTCGCGGTGAGCGTGCCGCTCGCGTCGCTCGCCCTGAGCAATCTTGTCATGCCCGGCTATGGCAGCCTGGCGATGGCTGCGGTGATTTATGCGGCGACGGCGTGGCCCGTCGTGCTTGGCGGCCGGCTCGTGCCGGGCAAGGCGTGGCAGGCCGTGATCGGCAGCGCGCTTGCCAGCTCGCTCGTCTTCTATCTGACGACCAACCTCGCTCACTGGTGGCTTACGAACGATTATCCGCACACGCTCGCCGGCCTCGCGGCCTGCTATGTCGCGGCCCTGCCGTTCTATCGCTGGATGCCGGTGGGCGACGTTGCCTGGAGCGTGGCCCTCTTCGCCGGACTCCTGGCAGTGCGGGCGCCGCTGTCTTCGGTGCGGGCGGCCCGCGTCACTGAGGCGGCTTGACTGCCCCGTGATGCCGTTGAGAATGCATGAGGACGGTTCGCCGTCCGTGATCGTCGATTGGTTGGTGGATGGTCCGCTGCGGGAATGGCGGAATTGGCAGACGCGCCAGGTTGAGGGCCTGGTGGTAGTAATACCGTGCAGGTTCAAGTCCTGTTTCCCGCATTCAGTTTTTCGAGATCGACGACGCCGCGGAGCCACCTGAGATGAGCGAGTCTGTTTCCCCGGTTGAGCCGGCCAAACTGGAAGAGTCGACCGAGACGGGGGCCGGGGCACCGCGGCGGATTCCGATCGGCACGCAGCGGCCCGGCGTGGCCGCGCCGAAGCTCCCGCCCCGGCATCAATACTCGGTATCGCAGCCGGCTGCAGCCCCTGCTGGCTCGGCCACCACGGAGCCCGCGCCAGAACAGGCCCCGAAGGCAGCCGCAGCGACTCCCGCGGCGGAAGCCGCCGCGCCGGCCGCTCCCGCTGCATCATCCGCTCCCGCCGCCCCGGCCGAGCCGAAGCGGGATGGCAAGCCGCGCCGCGACAAGCGCGGCCCCGCGAAGACCGCATTCACCGATGCCGTGCCGCCGCAGAAGCGGGTGGCCGTGCCCAATCTGCGGGCCGCCCTCGAAGACGATCTCGAATCCGACTTCCAGGCCGCGCTCGAGGGTGTGGCCGTCGATGAACTGCTCACGGGCAGCGTGCCCGCGAAGGCCGAGGCGCCGCTGGATCCGGGCGCCCGCGTGACGGGCACCGTCGTGAGCGTCGGCCCCGACACCGCCTTCATCGACCTCGGCGGCCGTCGCCAGGGCGCGATGAAACTCGTGAATCTCGACGACGTGCCGAATGTCGGCGACGTCTTGCAGCTTTCCGTCGGCGGCCGCAGCGACGAAGACGGCCTCTATGACGTCGCCCCCGCCAACCGCGCCGTCGCCGTCGAAGACTGGTCGCAGCTCGAGGCGGGCATGATCGTCGAAGCGAAGGTGACGGCCGCCAACAAGGGCGGCCTCGAATGCGAAGTGGCGGGACTCCGCGGCTTCATGCCGGCGAGCCTCGTGAGCCCGTGGCGCATCGAAAACCTCGAGGAGATGGTGGGGCAGACGATCGAGAGCCTGGTCACCGAGATCGTGCCGGCGGCCCGTCGCCTCGTGCTTTCCCGCCGCGCCGTCATCGAGCGGCAGGCCGCCGACGCCCGCGCAACGATGCTCGAGACGCTCGAAGTGGGCTCGACGCTCGACGGCATCGTGCGGAGCGTCCGCGACTTCGGCGCCTTCGTCGACATCGGCAACGGCGTCGAGGGCCTCGTGCACGTCAGCCAGCTCTCCTGGGACCGCGTCGCGAACCCCGCCGACGTCCTCCAGCCCGGCCAGAAGGTCCGCGTTGTCGTGAAGAAGATCGATCGCCAGACCGGCAAGATCGGCCTCTCCGCCCGCGACCTGGTCGAGAGCCCCTGGAAGAACGCCGGCGTGAAGTACCACACCGGCGCCACGGTCCGCGGCAAGGTGAGCCGCATCGCCCAATTCGGCGCCTTCGTGAAGCTCGAGCCGGGCGTCGAGGGTCTCGTCCACGTCTCGGAAATCGCCACACGGCACATCCGCAGCGTGGGTGATGTGCTCAAGGAAGGCGAGGAGGTCGAGTGCCGTGTCCTCGACGTCAATCCCGATGAGCAGCGGCTCTCGCTCTCGATCAAGGCCCTCGCCCCGAAGCCCGCGGCTGCGCAATCCGCGGCCGAGCCCGAGGCCGAGGAACCGGCCGAGGAGGCACCGGCCCCGGTCGTGAAGAAGCGCACCGGCCCGCTGAAGGGCGGCCTCAGCAGCCAATCCGAAGGCGCCCGCTTCGGCCTCAAGTGGTAGGGCAGGCCTCCGTGCCTGTCTTGTCTGGTGGCACGGGCTTCAGCCTGTCATGCCCCATCCCTGCACCGTTGCGCAGGTGCAAACGACCCGCATTCGGAGCCGGCGGTAGGCATGCTCGAATCCGGTCGTGTTGAGAGTTTCAGTCTCGTGGGTTTTGATCGGGAGCCAATAGTCCTCAACGACTCCCTTCTTCTGCGCGTGCCCACCGACCTTCTCCGCCGAAACTGCCAGACCTGATTGATCTGCAAAGACGTAGGACAGGCCTCCGTGCCTATTCCAGACAGGCAGAGACGCCTGTCCTACGAGAATACGGGAGGCTTCGGGTGACCCGCACCCCGCTCGCCGGCGTTGCTGACAAGCGAAGGCAGGATGCCGAGAGCGCAGTCAGCATCGAGCGAGCGGAGGGCATGCGGGCACCGATCCGCGTTAGCGGATTGGTCGTACGAAGCGAGCGTCCGGAGAGCGGGGTGCGGGTCACCCGAAGCCGGGTTGGGCGCACCAGGGCATGACAGGCTGAAGCCTATCCCACAGAGCTCACTTCGGCGTGAGCGTCTTCTTGCCGACCCAGGCGACGAGCGCGTCGGGCACCCGCACCGAGCCGTCGGCCTGCTGGTAGTTTTCGAGGATCGCGATGATCGCGCGGCTCATCGCGATCGCCGTGCCGTTGAGCGTGTGCACGAAGTGCGTGCCCTTCTCGCCCGGCTTCTTGTACCGCACCGCGAGCCGGCGGGCCTGGTAGTCGGTGCAGTTCGAGGTGCTCGTCACCTCGCCCCACTCCCCCTGCTCGCCGCGGCCGGGCATCCAGGCCTCGAGGTCGAACTTCCGGTAGGCTGGGCCGCCCAGGTCGCCCGAGGCGGTGTCGATCACGCGGTAGGGGATGCCGAGGCCGTCGAAGAGCCGGCATTCGAGGTCGAGGAGATGGTCGTGCATCGCCTCGCTCTCCTCGGGCCGCGTGAAGGCAAACATCTCCACCTTCGTGAACTGGTGCACGCGGTAGAGGCCGCGGGTGGCGCGGCCGTGGGCGCCGGCTTCGGTGCGGAAGCAGTGGCTGATGCCGCAGAGTTTCAGCGGCAACTCCTCCGCCTCGAAGATCCGCTCGTGCATCGCGCCGCCGAGCGTGATCTCGGCCGTGGCCACGAGCGAGAGGTCGCTCCCCGTGATCGAATAGATCTGCGTCTCGGGGCCGCGCGGCATGAAGCCCGTGCCCTCGAGGATCGTGTCGCGGGCGAGATCGGGCGTGGTCATCACAGTGAAGCCCTCGCGCAGGAGCAGGTCCACCGCGTATTTCTGCAGGGCGAGTTCGAGGAGCACGGCGTCGTTGGTGAGGAAGTAGAAGCCGTGGCCGGCCACCTTCGCGCCGGCGTCGAAATCGAAGAGGCCGAGCCGGCTGCCGAGCTCGACGTGATCGAGCGGCTTGAAGGCGAATGTCGGCTGCGGCGTCGCGCCGCGGCGGACTTCGACGGCCGCATCCTCGCCCCCCACCGGGGCCGCGGGGTGCGTGAGATTGGGCATCTGCCGCAGGATGTCGTCGGCCTCGCCGGTGATCTCGGCCAGGCGTCCTTCGAAGGCCGCCACTTCCTCGCGGAGCCGGCGGCCCTCCGCCTTGCGGGCCTCGCGTTCACCCGCATCGGCGGCCTTGGCGATCGACTTGCTCACCTGGCCGGCCTCGTGATTGAGCCGGTCGATGTCGGCCTGGATCTGCCGCCGCAGCCGGTCGAGATCGGCGAACCGGGCCACGTCGGCCGAGGAGCCGCGGTTGCGGCAGTTGTTGGTGACGAGGTCGACGTTGTCGGCGACGAAGCGGCGGTCGAGCACGAACGGTTCTCCTGGAGGGATGGGCACTATACTACAGGGCCTTCGCAGGGCCGAAACCATGAGCGATTCCGCCTCCGCCGCCGTTGCCGAACCCGTCACCGAAACCCCGGCGGCCGTGCCCGTGGCCGCGAAGCAGCCCGCGTCGGCCGAGAAGCCGAAGCGCCAGCCCCGCCACCATGTCGTGCTCTGGAACGACGACGACCACACCTATCAATATGTGATTGCGATGCTCAAGCAGCTCTTCGGCCACCCGCCGGAGAAGGGCTTCCAGCTTGCGAAGGAGGTCGATCGCAAGGGCCGCGCGATCGTGCTCACGACGACGAAGGAGCATGCCGAGCTCAAACGCGACCAGATCCACGCCTTCGGCGCAGATCGGCTGATCGCCCGCTCGAAAGGCTCGATGACCGCCTCGATCGAGCCCGAGTAGGACAGGCTTCAGCCTGTCTGCCGTCGTATTGGTTGGCCGCCCGCATTGGTCGCCGGAACGGCAGAAGTCGAGTCGCGGTGGCCCTCGCGGACTCGGTCCAAATGCTCCTCGAGCTTCCGCCGATTCCGGCTCCTCAGCCGTAGGACAGGCCTCCGTGCCTGTCTATCGACACGCGAAACACGGACATCGTGTCCGTTTTCGCTTGACGGGCTGCGGCCTTTGTAGGACAGGCCTCCGTGCCTGTCTGCAGTCGCATTGGTTCAGACAGGCCGGGACGCCTGTCGTACCGGTGGCAGGCTGAAGCCTACCCTACGGGCGTTCGGCGGGCTGGCCGCGTTGGTCGAAATGCTCGACGGCGCCTGCGCGGCTGTCTGGCCGCGTGCCGATGGCGATCGTGTCGATGCCGTCGGCGTCTTTGATCTCGATGCGGCCCCCGCCCTTGCCCACGACGCGGCCCATGTGGATCAGCACCGTGCCGTCGTCGGCCTCGACGACGATCTCCCGGCAGACGAGCCGCGTCACTTCGAGGCTGTCGACCTTCGCCGCCTCGAACCGCTCCGGCGGCACGGCCGCCGCGCGGATCGCCAGGCCGATCGCCAGGAAGAGGAGCGGATAGACGGTCCAGCGTTCGCGGCTGCTCATCGGGGCAATCGTCTCCGAGGGATGCGTGATCGCTCAGTCGCCGTGCAGCTGACGCAGCCGGCCGGAGAGCCGCAGGATCAACTGCGCCCGTTCGAACTGGTCGAGCCAGTCGGTCACCACTGCCGCGATGGCATCGGCCGGCGGCGGCACCGCGCCGCTCGAGCAGCTCTCGCCAAGCTGCGACGCCGCGGCCGCGCGATAGGCGGAGAGCGTCCTGTCGCCGTAGAAGACGATCGGCGTGAAGTCTTCCGAAAGAAACATCGCCACCGGCACCCGCTGGCCGCCGCAGACCTTCAGATGCGCGGCGATGTCGGGCCGCGCATCGCGATCGAGAAACCGCACGTCGAGCGCGGGGGCGGCCGCCTGAAAGTGGTCGAAGATCGGGCACTGATTCACGCAGTCGCCACACCAGGCTCCGGCGAGCACGAGCACCGGCATTTTGCGCACAAAGCCGCCGAGCAGTTTCTTCTGGTCGGCCGTGAGCGACACGCGCTGGTGGAAGCCGTCCCAGCGGCTCCGCTGGTCGGGATTCGCGTGACGGTCGAGAAATTGCCGGTAGGGGAGCGCTGCCTCAAAGGCGGCCTGCCAGGCTTCGGCGGTCGGGGGCGCACCGGCACCGGCGATCGGTGCGGCGGGAGGGGCGGTCGTGACGGGCGCTGCCATGCGTGAAACTCCTGTGGTTGTTGAAATGGCGAGCATAGCGTTTCTGGTGAATGTGAAGGGGGAAGTCACCCTGTCTAGGCACTGTCTCCAGCCGCATTGGTCGCCGGAACGGCAAAAGTCTCGTCGCGGTGGCCCTCGCGGACTCGGTCCACATGCTCCTCGAGCTTCCGCCGATTCCGGCTCCTCAGCATCGGCGGCGGCAGCAAGACAGGCAGGGACGCCTGTCCTACGGCTCAGACAGGCAGGGACGCCTGTCGGACTGTTCGTGGGAAATCTCCTTTTTCGCTCGCAAAGCGGCCTTGACCCGGGAAAAACAGCCATCTACTGTCCGCCACGCCTGAAGGCTGACGGGGCAGAGGAAAAGCCCCACTCGAAACGAGCGGCTGCACGGAAGCTCGCCGCCCGCTTCGAGTCCACGCCTGACAATTCGTGTTCGTCCAATCGCTCCCGGAAACGGTTCAGTTTCTCCGCCCCCCTGGGAACTGGACCGTTCCGGGGGCCTTTTTTTCCAAAGGCCCGTCCGAGGCCGGTGCGCTATAACGGTGGCATGAGCCAACCGCCATCCCCGCCGCCCGGTGCCGAACGCCTGCTCCGCTGGATCATGGCCGGCATCGTCATCTGGGGCGTCTTCCACGCGATCGGCGCCTGGACGCTCAATCACGACGCCCGCCGGCCGCTCGTCGTCCTCGCCTGCGTGGCGGCGTTCCTGGGCTTCTGGCTGGCCATGCTGTCCACGCTGCGGCGCAGGTAGGGCGGCCTTCAGGCTGCCTGCCTCGGTTCGCGCTACAATGCAGTCGGAGGTTCCCATGCCAATCAACCTGCGATCGGGACTCGATACCGGCATCTCCGTCTCCGGCGATGGTCATGCCGCGAAGGCCCGCCCGGCCGTCGACACGGAGCAGAGCGTCACCGGCCTCTCGATCGGGCAATACCTGATTCGACGGCTTTCCGATTACGGCATCCGCCACGTCTTCGGCCTGCCGGGCGACTACGTGCTCTCCTTCTACAGCATGCTCGAGCACAGCCCGCTCGACCTCGTGAACTGCACGCGCGAAGACTGCGCCGGCTTCGCCGCCGATGCCTATGCCCGCGTCAATGGCATGGGCGCGGTCTGCGTGACGTATGGCGTGGGGGGCCTGAGCCTCGCGAATTCGATCGCCGGGGCCTACGCGGAGA